>Ga0181529_10000947_pt1 | contig 40034 bp, 28 predicted proteins | sample PEATcosm2014_Bin_36_FD_119763 | JGI IMG/M metagenome (GOLD analysis project Ga0181529, IMG submission 119763) | Peatland microbial communities from MTU Mesocosm Facility, Houghton, MI, USA - PEATcosm2014_Bin10_30_metaG | ecosystem: Environmental > Terrestrial > Soil > Wetlands > Peat | place... | reverse complement strand
GCGCCCCACGCCAATCCCCAAAGCTGGTTGGTGTTGGAGAGCGGGATGCCGCGGCCGAGGCCGATATACTTCGCCGCGTACTGTTGGAACAAGTCGCCGATAACCCAGCAGAAGCCGCCGAGGAACGGCCAGAAGAGCATGGGGCGCGCACGCTGGAGTTCCGCGACGAGGCTGCCGACACCGCCGAGATTGACGGCTGTGAGAAGAAAGACGGTGCCTAACTCGCCGAAGGTAAAGATGGTGACGAAAGAGAGCGGATTCATGCCGCTGATGTATGCCTTGCGATAGGGGATGTACATGGTGCCGAGCAGAACGCCGGCGCCAAGCGCAGCAACGATGCCCACCACGGCCCTGCCCGGCGTGTCGGAGCGGCTGGCGGTGGCTACAGCAAGAATTGCCGCGCCGCCGACGATGGCTGTCGCTCCGCCCAAGACCTTCGACCAGCCTTTGAAGCCCGAGCCGCGCAGCTCTTTGAAGAGCAGCCAGCCCCAGAAAAGGCCCACCAAACTATTGGTGTTCCAGAGCGGAAAGGCGATGGCGAGACCTACATTGCGCACAGCGAAGATGGTGAGCGTATTGGCGACGGCCCAGAGCATTCCGCCCAGCAGCGCCCAAATAATCAGGTGCGGTTTGTCGCGTAGATCCTGGAAGACAAAGCCGGTGCCTTTCAGCAGTGTGGGAACGGTCCAGCGCGCTACAAAGGCTCCCATCACCATGCCCATGGAGATGATGAAGGGAGAGAACCCCGCGTTCACGAGCTTGGTTGGCGCTTCAGCGCTGCCGAGCCAGACGGCAGCGGCCAAGCCGCAAAATACGCCGAGTTTGTGCAGGGAAAGGGTTGACCGCCCAGGGGCGCCCTTGGAGTTTTCGCTCACGCATTCACCTCAGGGTCATCAGGAGGATGGTTCCGAGAATCAATATGACGACGGGCACCCAGAGATGCACGTCGCTGAGGATCGCGACGAGGGTTGAGCGTTTCATGCTTCGACCTCTTCCGGACGAACCGGACGGTGCTCGTCGTAGGACTTTCGCGCCGCTATTGCCATGACCACGGGAATGCGTCCGTCGATTCCCGTCACTTCAGTTTGCCGATTCTCAAGCACGGCTTGAGTAAAGGACCGCAGCTCCGCGGCATAACTCTCGGTGTAACGCTCCATGAAGAAATTGAAAGGAAGATCTCTGTAGATAGTTTTTCCGCTGCTGACGACGGCCTGATTGGGATAGCAATTGCCAGTTTCGATCTTTCCTTCGCTGCCCAGGATCTCAACGCGCTGGTCATAACCATAAACAGCCTTGCGGCTGTTGTCGATGGTGGCGATGACGCCATTGCGGAAGCGCATGAGAACCAGCGCGGTGTCGAGATCGCCGGCCTTACCGATCTCGGGATCAACCATGACGCCGCCGGCCGTATAGATTTCTTCGACTTCGTCTCCGATGAGGAAACGAGCCATATCGAAGTCGTGAATAGTCATGTCGATGAAGATGCCGCCGGAGACGCGGATGTAGCTGAGCGGCGGGGGCGCGGGGTCGCGGCTGACGATGTGCATGAGATGCGGAGCGCCGATTTCGCCACTCGCCACCGACTGGCGGACGCGAGCAAAGTTGGCATCGAAGCGGCGGTTGAATCCGACCTGCAATTTGACTCCGGCGGCTTTTACCGCGGCGAGGGCGCGGTCGATCTCGTCAAGGCTGTGAGCGATGGGCTTCTCGCAGAAGATATGCTTGCCGGCTTTGGCGGCCTCCACGATGAAATCGGCATGAGTCTCGGTGGGTGAGCAGATGAGCACGGCCTCGATGGCGGGGTCGGCGATTATCTCCGAGCCGGATTCGGCGACTCTGGGAATGCCGCAGTGGGCGGCCAGCGATTCCGCGGCCTCGCGATTCAGGTCGGCAATCGCTATTGTTTGCGCCTGCGGCAGACGGAAAGCCAGTGTCTTAGCGTGCACGCGGCCGATGCGGCCCGCGCCTATGATTCCGAAATGAAGTTTCTTCTCGCTCAATGTGCGCTCACAGGAAATTGGTCGAACAGGGTTAGTTGCTGGATGGTCTGCCATGAACAAGCTCCGGCTGACTCCCGCTCGATGATACCGCAAGGGAGCCGGTCACAAACCATGGATCAAACGCGCGCAAGCGAGTCAGTGAAATTGAATTCGATGGAATGCAGATATTCGCGGCTTCGGCGCGCACTCTCCCTGGGCGTGCCCATGCCCGGCAAAATATCCTGCTCAACCAGGCAATAGCCCTTATAGGCCCGCGCACTTAACCAGCGCAACAGGGCGGGAAAGTCGACGCAGCCTTTTCCGAGTTCGCAATAGACGCCGTGACGCATGCCGGTGAAGTAGTCCCACTGCTCGATCCGTGAACGGCGCGCTATGTTTGGCTCGATATCCTTTAAATGGATGTACCAGATGCGGTCTTTGAAGCGATTGAGCGCCGCGGCCAGATCACAATTCTCTCCGCCGGCACCGTGATAATAGTGGCCAGTGTCAAAGACAAGGCCGAGCCGCTGCGGGTCGGTCAACTCGAGCAAGGTTGCAATCTCTTCCGGCGTCTCGACGTAACCTGCGCAATGATGATGGAAGACCGTACGCAGGCCTGTTTCGTCAAAGACCGCGCGGGCAATTTGGTTTGCGCCAGCGGCAAATGTCTTCCACTCCGTTTGGCTAAGCCCGTCCTTTGGCGTCACGCGTCCGGCGATTTTGGTTCGCACGGGATCGGTCCCGTTGTCGTCCGCGAGAACCAGGAACGGGGCAGGTGTTGAGGCCACCGCAGCCAGCAGCCGCGCGGTCTTTACGGCGGCATCTACGCCTTCCGCATGAGCCGAAGCAAACTTCATCGCCACCGGCACAAACGCGCCGAGCATCACCAGGTTGCGCTTGGTAATTTCGTTTTTCAGCGCGGCTGGATCGGTGGGCATATAGCCCCAGTCGCCCAACTCAGTGCCGGTGTAGCCAGTCTCTGCGAGTTCATCCAGCATGCGGTCAAACGGGGCTTGCTGGCTTGTGTCCTGGTGTTCCAGCGTGCCCCACGAACAAGGTGCGTTGCCAACCAACAGTTCTTTCATTCTTCTCCCTTGGAAATTGCGGCTCCAGGCGCTATCTGCGAAATTCTGCCGCCTGTCAATCACGTTTGCGTTCTGCTCAAAGGTGGTGGCGTTCTCGCTTGCGTGCCTCTTCGTAGCTTGCCCGGGCTTTGCGTACGCTGTCCGTTTCAGAAACTTCGGCAACCGCGACATCCCACCAGGATTCGTAGCCGGGCACACTTTTCGATGGATCTGTCTCCACGACAATGACCGTGGTGCGGTCGAGCTTTTTCGCTTCATCGAGGGCTGCCTTCAACTCGGCGAGGGTGTTGGCCTTCAAGGCGTACGCGCCCAGGCTGCGGGCATTGGCGGCATAGTCCACCATCAGGCGTTCGCCGTCCAACTGGCCGGATTTCGCGGAGCGGGCGCGGTAGCTGGTGCCGAAACCTTCCTGGCCCAGCGAGCGGCTCAGGCTGCCGATACTGGCAAAGCCGTGATTGTCTACCAGCACAATAACGATCTTGATGCCCTCCTGCACCGACGTCACAATTTCGCTCGGCATCATCAGATAGGTGCCATCTCCCAGGAAGACGTAGATTTCGCGGCTGGGATCGGCGATCTTGGCGCCAATAGCTGCTGGAATTTCATAGCCCATGCAGGAGTAGCCATACTCCATGTGATAACCGTTGGGCGCGCGCGTGCGCCACAGCTTGTGCAGATCGCCGGGATGGCTGCCCGCGGCGGAGAGCAGCACGTCGCGCGGACCGGAGACCTCCCACATGGCGCCGATGACTTCGCTTTGCGCGGGTTTTCCAGGGTTGTTGAGGTGGAACAGGCGGTCAACTTCGGTCTCCCATTCGATCTTCAAACTGGCCACTTCGGCTGCATACTCGGCGCTGACTTTTTTGCCGGGTAGCGCCGCGGCGAGTTGCTCAAGGGCCACGCGGGCATCTGCGACGACCGGAATGGCGCCCACCTTGTATGCGTCGAACTCCGCGGTGTTGATGTTGACGAAGCGCACTTCGGGGTTTTGAAATGCTGTCATTGAGGCCGACGTGAAGTCGGCGTAGCGGGTGCCGATGCCGATCACCAGATCTGCTGAGTGGGCCAGCCGATTGGCGGCCAGTGTGCCCGTTGCGCCGATCGCGCCTATCGATTGCGGATGGTCCCAGGCCAGGGAACCTTTGCCGGCTTGTGTTTCCGCCACGGGAATGCCGGTCTGCCTGACGAATTTGTCGAGCGCCTGCGAGGCCTCGCTCATAAGCACGCCGCCGCCGGCAACGATCAGAGGCTTTTGGGCGGCACGAATCGCTTCAACGGCACGAGTGAAGGACACCCGATCGGGCTGGCCGCGGCGAATGAGCCAGACGCGCTTGCGGAAGAGTTCTTCCGGATAGTCGTAGGCTTCGGTCTGCACATCCTGGGGCAGAGCGAGCGTAACGGCGCCACAATCGGAGGGTGAGGTGAGCACGCGCATCACCTCGGGCAACGCCGTGATGAGCTGCTCGGGGCGATAGATGCGATCCCAATAGCGAGAGACGGGCTTGAAGCAATCGTTGACACCGATATCCTGCGTAGTGGGCGACTCCACCTGTTGCAGCACGGGCGCCACGTTGCGGCGGGCGAAGATATCGCCGGGAAGCAGCAGCACGGGCAGGCGGTTGATGGTTGCCAGCGCAGCGCCGGTAATCATGTTGGTTGCGCCGGGGCCGATGGAGGAGGTGCAGGCAAAGGCGCGCATTCTGTTGCTGGCCTTGGCAAACCCCGCCGCCAGGTGCACGCCGGACTGCTCATTGCGCACCAGGATGTATTTGAAATCGGGGTTCTGTTGCAGAGCCTGGCCTATGCCGGCCACGTTTCCGTGACCGAAGATGCCGAGCATTCCCGCGAAGAATGCATTCTGCTTTCCATCGCGTTCGACATACTGGTTCTTCAGAAACTGAATCAGGGCCTGCGCCATTGTCATGCGACGCGTGTTCATCTCCATCACCTTTTCACCATGGGGACTCTGGGGGTCTTTTTCTTTCTATGTAGTCGCACCCAAGCATAGTCGGGGTCGTCGTAGGCCGCGAGCGAACGCGCCGAGCCGGCCAACGCATTCAGGTAATACACGCTGTAGTCATGATTGCACAAGAACTGAAGTCTCGTCGCTCAAGTGCCGAATCGCCAATTCGAGCGAGACTTCAGAATGCTCGGCTACGGCATCCGATTGATTTTGTCAAGGATTGAGCGCCATCCCGTTGAAGGGCACACTTGACCCAGGGTTTTCCGCAGTGGTAGCGTTCTTCAGCACACGGTTGCATTTTCGGGGGAATCATGGTCCAAACAGAATCGCAGGCCCAATATAGAAGCCCGCTCTTTCAAATGACGCAGACCACGCCCACTTGTCTGTGGAACGATTCGGCCGCCATTGAAGAACTCACTTACTCGATTCAACATGGGGCCGTGGGAGCCACCTGCAATCCTTCGATCGCTGTTTCCGTACTCAAGCAGGAGATGCCGGTATGGAAGGGCCGCATTCTGGAACTGGCCGAGTCTTTTCCGGAAGCCACGGAAGATGAAATCGCGTGGATGATTGTGGAAGAAATGTCCGTGAAGGCAGCCAAGCTGCTCAAGCCAATCTTCGATCGGGAAAAGGGGCGCAACGGACGCCTCTCCATCCAGACCGATCCGAGAAACTATCGCAACTCCGGCGCGATGTTGACTCAAGCTATCCGATTCAGCCGGCTGGCGCCGAACATGATTGTCAAGATCGCGGCCACGCGCGCGGGCATTATCGCCATCGAAGAAGCCACCTATCGCGGCATCAGCATCAATGCCACCGTCAGCTTTACGCTGCCCCAGGCAATTGCCGTGGCGGAGGCCGTGGAGCGGGGTCTTAAGCACCGGGAAGCCGAAGGTCTCGATATCTCCACCATGGGTCCGGTGTGCACCATTATGGTGGGCCGGTTGGACGATTGGCTCAAGGTGCTGCTGGACAAGAAGAACCTCTCCGTCGATCCAGGCTATCTGGAGTGGGCCGGAGTCGCGGTCTTCAAAAAGGCATACAAGATTTTCCGCGAGCGCGGCTACCGGCTGCGGCTTCTCTCTGCCGCATTCCGCAACCACATGCACTGGAGCGAATTTATCGGCGGCGATGTGGTGATCTCTCCGCCGTGCTCATGGCAGCGCCGGTACAACGCCAGCGATATCGAAGTGATTTCCCGGATCGATACGCCGGTTGACGCTAAGATTGTGGATACACTGTTGAGCAAGTTTCCCGACTTCGAGTGCGCCTACACGGAGGGCGGGTTGACCCACGAAGAATTCGATACGTTCGGGTCGACAGGAAGGACGTTGAGACAGTTCATCTCAGCCTGCGCGGAGATGAATGGGATGGTTCGAGATATTATTCTTCCCAATCCTGATTTGGAATAGAAGCGCGTCAGCGAATCCGCATGAGCGGATTGCGGTCGTTCTCATCGGTTGCGAAAGAGGGCGCGACCCTCCGCTGCACTCTGCGGGCGCGTATGTTCGCGGAGGTCAACGTTTGGCGATTTGATGCTTGCTCTTTCTCGCCATCGCTGTCGACTCCCTGACGATCAGCTCTGCCTTGATTTTGATTTTGACAACCGATTTCTGTCCAGACATCAGCTTGATCAGGTTCTCCGTAGCAAGCTGTCCCATGCGCCGCATCGGCTGACGCACTGTCGTCAAAGGCGGATCTGTGTACGATGCGACGAAAAGATCGTCGAAGCCGGCTATGGAAATATCTTCCGGGATGCGCAGCCCGTGGATGCGAATCGAGCGCATCGCTCCCAGGGCGGTCATATCGTTGTAGCAGCAAACCGCGGTGGGAGGATCGCTTAGCGCCAGCAGTTGATCCATTGCGCGCATCGCCGCTTCCGGCTTGCCATTGCCGCGCACCACGAGTTCGGGATGAACCGGAATCTTCTCTGCATCGAGAGCCTCCCGGTAACCTGCGAAGCGCTCCGTATCCGATTGATAGCCGAATTGGTCACCGATATAGGCAATCCGCCGATGACCTAAGCCGACCAGGTGTTCGGCTACAGCCCTGGTTCCCTCCCGATTGCATATCATGACGGAGTGAACAAACGCCCCCGGATGCTGATCGTTTACCAATACGATGGGCACCATCATCTCCGACAGCAAGGGGAGATACAGCGCGCCGACGCGCGAAGAGGTAACGATGATGCCATCCACTCGCTGCTCGGCAAACGATTGAACTATCTTCTTCTCGCGGTCGGGATCGGCATTCGAGTCGGCCAGAAACACGCAGTAGCCATGATCGTTGGCAGTTTGCTCGATTCCTGTCACAACTTCGCTTGTAAAGGGGTCTGAGACGGTGGTCACTACGAGTCCGATGGTTCGAGTCCGCCTGGTGACCAGACCGCGCGCAACAGCGCTGGCGCGATAGCCCGACTCTTTTGCGATCTTCCGGATTCTCTCGGCGGTTTTGGCATTTACCAGCGGACTGTTCTGCAGCGCGCGGGAAACGGTGGGGTGCGAGACGCGGGCCAGGCGTGCAATGTCTTTGATCGAGGGCTGACGGAGAATTCGCTTCGAATCGTCCTGGGGGGCAGCTCCGTCAAGATTGCCTTTGTGCTTGTCAAACACTGCGCATTCTCTTCAACTCGGGCGTAGACTATCGACCTCAGTCTTTAACAGCGTCCAGGCTCTAGTCAATGCCCCCGCGATGGGAGAAATGGGGGCTTTCTGGATTGAATCGCCCTGGCGTTCATGAACGGCTGAGTTTTTCGCAACGAGTGCAGAGATGACGCTTCATGCGGCTTCGCCTTCCTGATAGAGATATCCTTTTGCAAGTTCAAGAAAGCCGGCGAGGTCGTTAGCTCTCCAGGCCTCACTCCTATTCAATTCCCTGGCCAGAAGAGTGGCGACGGCAGGAGCCGCTTCAATTGCCGCGCGCGCATCGAGGAAAAGGGCGCGGGTGCGGCGAGCCAGGACATCCTCAACGGTGCGCGCCATTTCATACCGCGCCGCCCAGATGACCTCGCGCGCGCGAAAGGGGAGACGCGGATGAAGCTGAGCGTCGAGTGCGGGATTCCCTGAAGAGAGCGCGCGAAGCTCCGGCAGCTCGGAGCCGTAGACGTATTCCCATTCAGAAGCCGTCGCCGTTGACTCCGAAGTCCAGCCGTGAATCTTCAACTCGAGCGTTCGCGAGGGCCGCTTGGGAAGTGAGGCAACCTGGCAGGCGCGATCGATCGTATCCTGTCCCATGCGTCTGTATGTTGTCCACTTTCCGCCGGTAACCGTAACGAGACCGGTTGGCGAGACGAGAATGGTGTGATCTCTCGAAAGCTGGGATGTCTTTACGCCGCTTTTCTTCACCAGTGGGCGCAGGCCTGACCACACGCTCAGAATCTCCTCGGCGCGTGGTCTGCGGCCAAAGTAGCGCGCGATGTGGTCGAGGAGGAATTTCTTTTCGGAGATTAAAGCCCGCGGTTCTGTAGACGCGCTGTCAACGGGCTCATCCGTGGTTCCTACGATTGTGGCTCCGTGCCACGGGATGGCGAAGAGCACGCGGCCGTCCGCGGTTTTTGGAATCATGAGCGCTGTTGTGCCGGTGAGGAACGATTGCGGCAGCACAAAATGCGTGCCCTGGCTGACAGAGAGCAAGGATTCATGCTCGCCACGATCCATTGAAACTGTATCTTCGGCAAAGACGCCGCAGGCATTGATCACGACCTTTGCCTGTAAATCGAAAACTGCGCCGTCTTCCCTGTCACGCACGTGAATGCCATCGGTTTTGCCATTACGATGCAGAATTCCTGTTGCCTCGACATAATTGATGGCAGTGCCACCCAGGTCCTGAAAGGTGCGCAACAATGCAATCGCGTAGCGGGCATCGTCAAACTGCCCATCGTGATAGAGGATGCCGCCGCGAAGACCATCTCCGATAAGTCCAGGGAGCTTTTCCAGCGTGGTTTTGGCGGAGAGGATCTCGGAACGTCCCAATGACAACTTGCCGGACAGCAGTTCATAGACCTTCAGGCCAAAACCGTAATAAGGAAGAGATGCAAGACTGTAGGCGGGGACAACGAACTGCCGATCGTGGACGAGGTGAGGCGCGTTCCGCAGCATGTGGCCCCGCTCCCGCAAGGCATCCGTGACCAGGGTTAGATTAAGCTGCTGAAGGTAGCGAACGCCGCCGTGCACGAGCTTTGTGCTGCGGCTCGACGTTCCTTTAGCAAAGTCGAATCGCTCGACGAGCAGAGTGCGATAGCCCCGGCAGGCTGCTTCAACGGCAGTGCCCAGGCCGGTGGCGCCGCCTCCAACGACCAAAACATCCCAAGGCGTGGCCGGCTGGCCCAATTCACGCAGAATTTCTGCTCTCGTTGTCACACCCGTTTCTCCTTTCCTCGGGCGCGATAAAAAGCTCAATAGAAATCATGCTTCGTTCCGCGCAGAGATTCCAGGAATTGAACCGGAAGCGATTGCCGCCCCGGTCAGGCGCATAGAAAATGCTGTTCATCGGCCATGTTACTCCGGGAACAAGCCGCCTGTTGCATATTTGTCGGATTGGAGAAGACTGCAGCCGATGGCGGGCGCATCGAGGGGATAGCAATTGCAGAGAGAACTCTCAGATTCCTATACGTTTGTAGATGCGCGCCATGTTATGCTACTGACGCTCAGATAAATACTGTATTTATAGGCACGTGAGAACCCAAGCAAGCCTGTAATTGCGGAAGAGGATCGGGTGCAACCGCGGCAACATCCCAAGCCCATACGGCATGTCGACCTAACCGACGTTCAGCTGGCTTCCAGCGAAACTGCGCGCGGGATCAACAGAAACATTGTGCTGGAGTTGATTCGCGCCAACCAGCCGCTTTCGCGGGCGGATATATCGCGCCGTTCCGGACTGCAGAGAAGCACAGTTTCTCAAATCGTGGAACAGCTTATCCGCGAAAACTGGGTGCGCGAGGGTGCAGTTGCTTCTCTGGCGCGCGGCCGCCATCCGACGCTCCTGGGACTGAATGAAGATCTAATGGTAATTGCGGTCGATATTCACCCCAAACAAGCAACCGTTGCAATGGTAGATCTGAACGGCAGGCTTCTCTCCCGGTCGCTGGTGCCTTTAAGCTCCATTCCGGCAGCGTCGACACGGCTGATTACCAATTGCATTCAGCGGATGCGAGATGCATTTTCCAGCAAATCGATTACAGGAATCGGCGTAAGTCTTCCCGGCAGATTCGATCCCGGCTCACAGCGTCTGATCTTCGCCCCGAATCTGCACTGGCTGGACTTCGATTTGAAGGGGGCAATCGAAAAAAAGACAGGCTTGCCGGTAAGCATGGAGAACGCTGCCACCGCATGCCTGTTGGCAGAGCTCTTGTTCGGACGTCTCAATGGGATCCGCGATGCCGTGCTGGTGACAGTCTCCGAAGGGATAGGAACCGGCGTTTTTGCAAATGGCCAGGTGATTACCGGCAACCATGGATTGGCGGGAGAATTTGGCCACATTTCTCTGGATCCGTCGGGGATCGCCTGTGCCTGCGGACGCAAGGGCTGTTGGGAAACATTTGCCTCGTGCCGCGCGGCGCTCCGCTATTACAAGGAACTTCAGCCAAAAGCGCAGGCAATCGCTTTTCATGAGTTGCTCAACAAGGCGGAAGAAGGCGACGAATCTGCCATCGCAGCACTCGCAAAGCAGGCCTTTCACATCGGGCGCGGGCTTGGGCCGATTATTGCGGGGCTTTCTCCGAGTGTGATTCTTATTGCGGGAGACGTTACCTCAGCATGGCATCGTTTCGGCCCGATTATCGAGAAGGAAGCGGCAGAGCTCGCGTTGGCGGGATCGCCTCCGCGGGTATTGCCGACTCATGATGGGGAACTCGCGCGCCTTCGCGGAGCGGCGGCGCTTGTATTTCAACGCCGGTTTGTTCGCGAGCCCTCCCAGTCCATCATTTAGTGTTCGCTGGCCCATACGGACCAGAACTGGCAAGAGTAACGCTCCTGAAAGCTTTGCTCTTGGCAGCCCAGCCTTCTCTGACATCTGGATTCGCAAAATAGACAAAACAAAAGCGATGCCGACAACCAATAACTTCTCTTCAAATGTCTGATTCAGATAATGGAGAGTCGGTTTTGGTTTTTTCTTGGTTCGAAACTGGTTGACGAACTCAGGAGGTGGCTCTTTCTTCGTCACATTTGGTGATACTCCCCATTTCCAATAAATTCCGGTAAGCTGACACTGATTTGGCAGAAGTTGCGGCTCGATGTTCTTCTTCCCGAGCGCGCTGATGCAGGAGTGTGCGCGTTTTTCGTTGTTTCCTGCCGCTTTTCACCAAATGTGCGGAAGAACCCAAGATTACTTGCCAAACTCATTTGGTTTCTTTTCTCCCACGTTTGGAGTCCAAATTGCACGTTGGCAGGTGCATGCCTCAAAGATCAAGGTTGTACCGGACAGTCACGTGCGTCGCTCTTGTGCCGTTCAATGATGCGTCCAAATAGACGACATTTTATAGACGTGAAGAGTATTAAGGATGCTCCCTGACCGTCCCATTTCAAGTTCTATGCCGTGATTATTTGTGGTCGCAGGTATCTCCTTGATGATGTACCGCCTTCCGCCATCGATAAATATTTCAGCAACAGACTTGTCGATCAATATCTCCACTGATCCCATGCCCTTGTCGAGACCGCCATACTGAAGAGTGGCCAGAGGGTCTCCCTGGTATCGAATGGTCAGCTCGTCATCTTTCTCTAAGGTCACCTGCATCTTCACATGGAGAAGTCCGGGAGGAATGAGATGAAGCCTCCGGGTAGCATCCGTGACAGTTAGCGAGGACCAAGCATACTCCTTTGAGTGCAACCCTTCGATTTCCCGAATAGGAGTTGCGAGCAATCTGAGACCGTCCGGTGTGGTAACCAACCTGAATTCCGTTGGGAAGAGCATCATCTGATTGAACGGCATGCCCTGTTCCGTGATTCTTCCCCACGCCATTTGGACACGCCGTCCGTCCGGCATATCGGCGAAGGACTGCGCCGCATAAAGAATGTCGTCTCCATTCGCATTTTTTCCCTCTGCGTAGCGAAGCGCTGATGTTTCAGGAGTGAATGTGCTGCCATCGAAGCTGCCGATAAAGTATGTGGACGAGCCGCCATGAAGTATCCACTTGCGATGACTGTTATCTCCGTCGACAGGTAGCTCAAAGAAATCCGGACATTCATGAAGACCCATGAAGTGACTCTGCCATGTCCATGATTTGAGGTCGGTCGAAGTGTAGAAAGACATACCGTCTTTCTCAAACAAGACCATTACCCAGCGCCTTGTCTGTTCATACCAGAAGACCTTTGGATCCCTGGTGTCGTTCGTGTTTGCCTCGCTGTTGCTGTCAAGGACAGGATTACCCGTAAAGCGGGTGAACGTAACTCCATTGTCGGTGCTGTAGGCAATGCACTGCACCTGCTTATGCGAGAAGCGGTCAAAGGCTGTGTACACCAGCACGAGCGCATCTTTCCCCCACCCGCCGTCATTGCTGCGATCGACGAGGCTTGAACCGGACCAGGGCGAGCCCAGCTTATCGACCATGAGCGCGGGCGCCAACTCCCGCCAGTGAACCAAGTCCTTGCTCACTGCATGTCCCCAATACATAAACCCGGTATCCCACGTCACTCCAAATGGAAACGCCTGCCAGAACAGATGGTATTGGCCCTTGTAAAAGATCGGACCGTTGACGTCATTACTCCATCCTCGCTTGACCGTAAAGTGAAACTGTGGTCGATTCGGTTCCTTATATAAACTGTCCTCTCCCTCAATCTTGCTCGACTGATAGATGCGATCCAATGCCAAATGAGTCGCACTGCCGGACAGTGTGATTGTCTGCCCCTGAAACTCACTCACATTGATGAATATCCAGTAGTCGATTGGGCCTTCCGCCAACTGCGCGGGGAATTCACGTTTCAGCTTGTCATCAACGCCGATCTGAAACACTCGCATTTTGGCTTCGCGGCCGATCGGGATATTCAAGTATTGCTGCGTGATATGCATTGCCCTAGTCTCCGCACAAAGGGAGATGGGCAGCCAGAGGTAAACACCTAAGAGGCAGACACAAAGACGAAAACACTTTAGAGCTAGCAAGCGTGAAGCAAACCACCTTTGATTGTCGTCAGAGTTGCCAGCCATGGATCCGGCTGCCGCCACGCGATTTACACTGAGCAGATGCATACCTACCTCGATATCATGCACTTGTGAAAAGGTCGTCTTGGTGGGTCCGCCGCATGATTTGACACGGGACTAGAGCGAGTCTGTTGACGGAGTGTCTGCAAATCGCAGGCCTCAGCTAAGCGATAGAGCGTTCAATGAACGGGCTGCTTGCTAAACTAGCCGAGTTGAGAACTCATTGAGTAATTCAAATTTGCGCCACACGAGGCCCGTACAATGAGTTCGCAATCAAGTGAAATGGTGCGCGGAACCATTGAACGATCTTCGAGTCGAGCCAGCATGGCCTTCATAGCTGCAATACCAATTTCGAGGCATGGCTGACGTAGTGTTGTTAGAGGGACTGGAAGAATGCTTGCATATTTTACATCGTCGAAACCCACAAGCCGGATTGTTTGTGGCACGGCAATGCCAAGCTTTGCGAGTGTGTGCATCAGTTGCCCTGCCGTGTAGTCGGTTGCGCAAAGTATGCCTTCAGGACGAACGGCCTGAACCCAGCGTTGGACGGTGTCGATATCGGTCGGATCCGCCATCAAGACACACTCAGGTGACATTCCAGACGCATATTGACGCAGTGCTTCACTTAAGCCGGCAATGCGCGCATTCACCGTCGGGGCCGAACCCGGACGTCCAACGAATCCAAGTCTCGTGCAGCCGAGGTCCAGCAGGTACTTTGCCATTCGGCAACCTTCTCGCCAATTGTCTATTCCAACGAGATCGTGCTGTGTAGGCTCTGGAAACGGCTGTGTGCTTCGATCCAGCAAGATGATTGGAATGCTTGCTTCATCCAAGCGATTAACAATCTGCTGATTAATCTCCTCCGTATGAGAAGTTAGTTCGAGTGGTGCAAAGAAGACTCCATCGACCCTTCTTGCAATAAATGAGTTACAAAGCTCAAGAGCTTGTGCCTCTTTGTTAACACTTGAGTTCGATATGTTTCCCCAGATAAGAGCCTGTTGCGACGAGTTACCGGCTCGTGCCAAGCCTGCACATACAGGTTCGAATATCTCACCCTCTCCTAAGTTTGGAAAAAGCAGTCCAAACGAGTGAGCAGCGTCATTGCGCTGGAGTCCTACGTAGGTCCCCGAACCAGCCTTGCGTTCTACCAACCCTTCCGACTCTAATTGTCGGAGAGCACGAATTACCGTCAGTCGCGAACTGCTAAATTGCTTGCTCAGCTCGGAGTCACTGGGTAGTTTGTCTCCCGGTGAATATTCCAAAGAAGAGATCTTCGCGCGTAACATGTCGGCAATTTGCTTGTATTTTGGCGGCGCTTCTGAGGACTCATCAAGATCGTGCACGATATCCACTTTATGCTCCATGCGAAAACGCAAACAGCAGTCGATTCCTAGACATGTCGATATACTACATCACCTTTCAACCATGGACAAGTCTGTAGATTGATTGACGACATCGTGCTATTGCTAGAGGAAGCTCCTAGCAAGTAATTCATTTGTATGCTGACTGGCGGCCATGAGTTGGCTTGCATCACCGAGGTGTTGTTACACGGGTAGCGCAATTCCCGCATCCCTTAAGCAGAGGTATCACGGTGCCGATAAGACCGACTTTTCAGTGTGTTCCGCGCTCAGTAAGTTGGCGTATCAGATCGACCTCGTGCTGACGGTAGGGCGTGCCATCTTGCCGAAATACATCATGGAACCACAAGGTGGGCTGAATAAGCACATATGGCCTTTGTTTGGAATCCCATGGTAGGTAGGTTTGCGTCTTGCCTGCAACCAGGCCCCAGTTCATCGCTGCTACGTGATATTGTTTGGCGATTGGCAGTGAACCGTCAAAGGTGCTTCCGGCTCCGCGGGCCATGTATTCGGTGCAAAGGATGGGCCTGCCCATCCTCTCCAGTTCCTGGATGCGACCCTCAAAGACCTCGGGCCACCCGTAATCGTGAAATGAGATGATATCGGACTGCTCTAATTGAATCTTGGTCGTCACACTCTCCTTGTCGGGGTCCCTCCAGTTCCCTACCCAGACCGCGCTCGTGAGCGGCTGGCTGGGATGCACGCTGCGCGCCCAGGTGAATGCGCGCGGCAGAAGCTCATCCACTCTCTCAACCTTCGCTGCAACATCTTCCGCAACATCGCCTCCCGGATTGTCTGGCTCATTCCAGATATCCCAAGCGAGAATGCGCTGATCGTCCGCGAAGGCGCCCACCACACCTCGTACGTAAGCGGCCAGCTCCGGCTCTACCGCTTTATCCATGAGGCGCCGCTTGCCCGGACTTTGAACCCAACCTGAGTTATGCACCCCAGGGATCGGAGGCTGCTGTGGCCCAAGCTGTGGGTCTGGTCCCCAGCAGGAATCGAACAACACCAGGATTGGCCGGATGTGGTGTCTGGCAGCGATGGAAAGGAATATATCCAGGCGAGCCTTGAATCCTTCAGGATCCTGTTTCCAGAGCTGATCCTGAAGAAACACACGGATCGTGTTCATCCCGATCGACTCCGCCATTCCCAACTCTCTGTCATTCAGTGCAGGGTTGAACGTCGTTGCCTGGAACATCTCCAGTTCGTTGATGGCGTCGGAAGGGATATAGTTTGCGCCAACGAGCCAGGGCTGCTGCGCATACCATTGGTTTGCACGTTCCGCGCTCCAACGTTCCGATTCCGCTGGCGTCGCGGCGCGCAAGGGCAGAGCCCCGAGCAGACAAATCAACACTGTACCTGCAAGAACTGAAATATTCATAACTTTCTCTTTTCCCGTTGCATACACGCTTAGCGAGCGCGGCATAGTTTTATTTCTTCAGTGGAATCTCTATCACCGTCACGCTGGCGTTCGGAAAGGTGTAGGAATGTTTGGCCGTGAATCTCTCGGTATGTGTCACAGCGATCACACGGTTCGGGCTGTATTCGTCGTTCTCAGCAAGCACACCGTCGCCGGCGATGGTCGTCACTTGAGCAGACCCAGTGTCTACTCGAAAGGAACTAAGATCGATGAGAGCGGTTTCAGGACGCGTAACATTGCGATTGACGCACAGTAGCAGCAACTTGCTTCCGTCCTCGGACTGGGCCGCAACGACATCGAGATAAGGAGCGCCCACGATCTCTGGTAGCTGAGTGACGCCCTTGGAGATGTTGTAAGTTGGTGAAGTGGAGTCGACCTTGAGCAAAGTGCCGGGTCTCGCATTTGCGTAGGTCCGCAGCACCCAATAGGCAGGCGAGGCATACACCTGTTCCCGCTTCTTCCAGATCCCGCCAAACTCGATGATGCCCGTCATGTTGGCGATCGACACAACATCCGAGTTGCGCATCATCGCATTCAGGAATCCGCCGGCAAAGAGGGCGCCTCCCACATTGTTGTAACTCGGCACCGTGTGCGAGTGGTCGGCGATCATCAGCCACTCGGTAAAGGCAAACTGCACATTGGGCCGGTGAGCTTCCACAGCCTGCTGCTTCATCGCACGGATCCGCTCCGACAGTCCCCAGGGGAGAGCAAGCATGGCCATGGTTCGAAATTCGTTTGTAGCATCGGGAAGAAGCACATCTTCGTTGAAGATGAAGTGACTGGATAGGTAATCGAAGGTGCCGGCTGGGTCGGTAAGCTGCTGCGCGTTCCACTCCCGAAACAGGCCTGCGTCGCCTCCGGTCGCAATGAGGCGGGCACTCGGGTCGACCTTTCGGACGGCTTCACTATTCGCCAAGGTCACGGCCGCGGCAAGCGACGCCGCAGGATAGCCCACCTGGTAGTTTCCCCAAAGTTCATTCCCCAGTTCCCATGTAAGTCCCCCGCGATGATCGGCCCAGTGCGCGTTGACGAAGCTGACCCACTCGGCCGCATCGCGCGGAGTTCCGGTACCAAGATTCAGAGCAATCTGCGGCTTCGCCTGGATGAGCTCGCAGAAGCGGAGGAACTCGACAGTACCGAAAGTGTTGTACTCCGGTATGCCCCAGGCCAGGTTCAATTCGCTAACGCGCGTGTCCTGCGGCCCCACGCCATGATGCCAGTCATACGCAGAGGTGAAGTTGCCCCCGAAGCGCACCGCCGGGGAATGGAGTTCGCGTGCCAACGTCAGCACTTCCGGGTCCATGCCATCTACCGCGTCGTCAGGATTCAAGACGACGTTGTCCACCAGCACACGAGCATCGCCTTCAAGAGAGATCACTAAGTCGACAGGCTCAAGCGTCGCAACCTGGCCGGAACTCAACTCGAGGTGAAATGTGTACTTCGTCCAAGCGGCTGATGTCGCCTGCACGACACTCGACGCCAGCACTTCGGCCGGGTCCGCGTGGCGGCGCAGAGAGAGCTTTACCGTATCGTTCCCATCGACATGTTTTAGCCATAGGCTGCCGCTGTACTTGAGCTCGCGATGAACAGGGAGATAGACCTGTTCGAGAATGCCCACCTCCTTGCCAGGGAGCGACATCAGGAGAATGGATTGTGCTGAATTCGCCGCGTCTCCACGCACTGGAGCATAACGGCCGCCTTCTGCCGGATAGAGCGGCTCCCACGGTGCCGGCAAACCGAGCGATGACGCGGCACGAAGTTCAGGACGGGAGTTCCATTGTGTCTCGAGATTCTCCGCAGACCAGAGTCCTTCTTCAAAGGAGGGGTTCTCGACAACGTTGGCCCAAAGCCCTCCGTAAGTAGAGTGGCCGATCGGCTCTAGAAAACTTCCAAAAAGCGTTGGCGCTATTTCTTGCCGCGTGTCGGGCTGGCTAACTCGAATCACGATGGGGTTGTTTTGAAGTTTTGGCGAAGACTCCGACATCTGAGACCAGGCGAGGGGCACCGCCAATACCGCCAAACAAAGTAAGGTAAGAGACTTGATGATTTTTGCCACCGATTCGTCGAGGTCCTTCATGTTCAATGACTTCTTCCTTCGCGCAAGGAAATGGGATTGATAAAACGTAAACCGACGCAGTCCCATCGGGGCAACGCCGGTCCACTCGGATCTTTGTATGACCGGAGGAGGGCCGTACCAGGCGAACCTAAACTGCCTGGCACGGCACCCCAGAGCGATCAGAAGTTTGCACGAAACGTGAATTGTATGTTTCTTGGGCTTGTAGTGGTTGAGTTTGGAATGCCAAAAGACGAGTCCGTCGGATTCGAGTCCGGGGCCGTGAATATGTGGCGGTTGAATGCGTTGAGCGCTTCTGCTTTGAATACAAAAGACACACCTTCGCGGATCGGCGTGGTCTTCATTAGGCTGATGTCTTCATCGTCGTAGTGCTGCAACCTCGCCTCTCCTGTGACCCTGGGTACGTCGCCAAAGGTATAGGCTCCGGTACCTCGGTTGGCGGTGCTGTTGGGATCGATAAAGGCCGCGGCATTGAAGAAGCTGTTCTGTCCAGCGATAAAGGGGTTTATCTTGCCCGAACGATAGGACGTGCTCTTCAGGGACTGCCCGGCAACACGGTTGTAGTAGATGTTGTTATCCCAGCCGGGAATTGGAGTTGCGCAACAGAATGAAATCGGTTGTCCGGACTCGTAGCGCAGAACCGTGCCGGCCTCCCATCCCCCGGCAACGTAGCTCGCCAGCCCATGGTTCAGGTACGCCTTTCCTTTCCCCAGGGGCAATTGATACATCGGCGCCACCACAAAAGTATCTGGCAAGTCTTGAATTGAGAGGGCCTTTTCCTGGTGTAGATCCGTAGGATTCTGAATAGTGCTAGGCTCCGGCTGCTCGGATTCGGCATCCGTCAGACTCTTCTCCCAAGTGTAGGAGGCCTGCAAAGATAAGCCATTCCGGAAGCGCCGGCTCAGAGACACAAGCAGCGCGTTATACGTCGACATGCCGTCGTTCTGGAGGCAGCAGCCTGCGTCGATCTGAGAATACTGCGGGAAAGGACGGAGAGCGCGGTTGATTGGCGCACCTGCGCCCCACAAGGAGTAGAAGCCCGCAAAGGGGGCAGTCACTCCCACAGTGTTTCCAGCCACGGCGGAATTCAACTGATTGCCCAGTTTGAACGCACTGATAGGGATATTGTTTGGGTTCTCCAGAGACGAACGAAGGTTCTGGGCATGGTTGCCCGTATAGCCGACTTCGAGGATAAGGTCCTGTGCGAGCTGCTGCTGAAGCTGGAGGCCCCACTCATAGAGCATGTCCGGCTTGCCTTGCGAAGACTTGATCCAGGAGCTGCCCAGGGGCTGACCGTTGAAGATACCTGGGTCCAGATCGGGCGGTTGACCGTAGGCAGGGAAGCCTTTGTCGGACAAGAACGAAGGCGAAAAGCCATCGCTGCTTGTAAACACAGGCTGAATCTTGTAACCGGCGTTCATTCCACCCCCGTCGTCGGCATAGATTAGCGGACCGGAGATCAAGCCCCCCCCGCCGCGAATCACGGTCTTTCCATTTGCAAACGGAGAAAACGCGAATCCGAATCGAGGTTGAAAGTCTTTGTAGTAGGTGTCAGTCCAACTCGAATTACCTTTGTAGGTTGTACCGAAGACGAGAGCTCCGGGAATGTTGTACTCGGGATCGTTCGCGGTAGGACTGAAATTAGACGTGTAGTTATGAGCTGCCGTGCGGGGAACATCCACGTCCCAGCGGAAACCCAGGTTGAGGGTCAACTTGTCGCTCAACTTCAGGTCGTCCTGGGCAAACAACGCATAGTAGGACGACGCCCATCGCGGCAGTGAAATATTCAGCCCCGCCCCGAAGTTGCCGGAGGATGTCTGGCCGAGAAGAAGGCTCGCAAAGCTGTTACCGTCAAGCTCCGAGTTCGCGGGGTCCGATGCCGTCTGCGCGCGATCGAAGCCCAGGGTAGGTGTTGGATAGGACACCGGCGAAAACTGCTGAATGCGGTAGTCCGCCCCGAACTTGAAGCTGTTGCGCCCCTTCTCTATGCTTATGCTGTCATTAAAGCGCCAGCCGTTGTCGATCCAATCGTTGTTCAACCCACTGCCCAAGGCGACGTACTGATCCCGGCTGTCGAACCCGATATTGGTAAAGTTTTTTGAAGCAGGCGCATTGGAAATTCCAAGCTGCTGCGTGTAATCGATGCTCTGTAGGGCCGGAAAGGCAAAACAGGCGCTGTTGGTGCGGTTAAATCCGAAATTGAAGTGGTTCAACATGGTTGGCGTAATGATAAAGTCCCAGCCGGCGCGGGCAAAATGCGTCGTGAAGTTCTGGTTCCAGCCAATAGAAGCTTCAGGATAAGGAAGATTTGGAGTTGTGCAGCAGGTGCGGAGATTTTCGCGTGTCGAGTAGGACGCGAAAAATTTCTGCCGGGGCGAGGGACTGGCATCAATCCGGATCGTGTAAGTGGTGTTGTTAATCGGCTGCGTAAACGGATAATAGAAGTTGTTAATCAGCCCTGCCTGCGAGGGAGAGGGAACATAGGCGAGAACGTTCGTCGCCACCGTGCTGAAATTTTGCTTCGGAACCACGTTGCCCGCGAAAGGAAGCCGGCAAGGCGTTCCGTTCACAACAGTCTGTGTTGAAGGATCGAACACCTCACCGGGATAGACAGGCTTCCCATCGCAAGGATTGATAGCCGTGCCGCCGGTTGCCGGTGGCGCCGCCGGATTGTAGAGATCCGTAAAATCGCCGCCCCGTTCGAGAGCGGTCGGCAAGGTGCTGATCTCCGTCCCCCCAACCGTATGCCGGATTTGCTCCCAGCCGAAGAAAAATTGCAGCTTATCGGCCCCGTTGAAGACGTGCGGAATAGTTGCGGGTCCGCCCAGCGTGACTCCAAAATCGTTCTGCGTATCGGCGGGTTTCGCGTAAAGACTGGTGCACTGAGGAGTATTGTTCGCGCCCGAACAGTTCGCGGCTAAATCTCCATTATTGAACCAGGTGTTTCCGTCCAGCGCTTGATTCTTGACGATGTCGAAGGCGGTGCCGTGATAGTGGTTCGTGCCGCTCTTGGTCACAAAGCTTTCGATGCCGCCTTCTTCGCGCCCGTACTCCGCGGTGGGAATGCCCGTCGTAAGCTTGAATTCCTGAATCGCCTCTACGGATGGCGCCTCTTCATCGAACTCGGAGCCGTTTTCACTTCTCATCTGATCCGCGCCGTCGAGCATGTCGCTATTGGCCTGCATCTCTGAGCCCGAGATCCTCAAGTTATAAATGTCGCCGGTCAAGCTGGACTCCGACCCTGGGCCCGTTGTCCCTGGGAGCAGAAATTCAAAAGATTCCGGTGAGCGAAAAGCGCCAACGCCGCCAAGCGCGAGCGGCAGTTCTTCGATCGCCCGGTCCTGGATTGTTCCACCAATGTCGGATGATTGCGTCTCCACGGTCGGCGAGGAAGCATCCACGTTAATCGTCGTTTCGGTGCTGCCGGCCTTTAGCGTCAGGTTCAGGGCCGACACATTCCCGATCGTGATCTGAACCCCATGCTGGATCTGCGTCGAAAAGCCGGACGCTGATGCCGTGACATCGTACGAGCCCAGATTCAGCTCCGGAATGCTATAGGCGCCTTCCGAGCTTGAAACCGTGGTCCGCGTCACTCCTGTATTGGGGTCGCGGACAGTGATCTTGGCTCCCGGAATGGCCGCTCCCGACTGGTCCAGAACGCTGCCTGACAGAGATCCGCGCACCGATTGTGCATACGCTACATGCGACTGAAAGAGGGTACCTGCTAAAAACAAGATCGCGCAGATGCCGACCAGTAACGTGATCATCCTGCTCAATTTCTTCATTGCGTTTCCTCCTGGTTCATTCTGTTACCTCCCAAAATGTTGCTCATCTATGGTTGGTCGAGCTCCATTGCGATGGCTATGCAGCCCCCGCTGGTTCAATAAAGCTTACGGTCTTCGGCGACACAGACCTCGCGATCTGCCAAAGCTCATCGGCGGAGACTGAAAGGTACGTTCGAGTTCATGTCGAAACTTCATTGGTCTTTTTAACCAACATGGACGTTATCTGCTCCGATGTACTACCCGCAAGATGATAGGTGAACCAAAAAGCACTGGTGCAAATGAACCAGTGGGGCGCCCTTGTTGCGACAGGCTTTAATTGGCACATTTTGCCATTTGCTGAATTCTGCTATTTAAATAGCTTCATTCCTCCAGGATGACCCACAGTTGGTGAAGCGAAGGCGGGCTCTCCCAACGAAATGCTTCCACCGGGACTAATCGCAATCAATCGCATTTGACTCGCGTTTCGCGGGGATTTGGTATAAAGTCGCGGTGTGCCATAATTCAAACATTGATAGTCTGAAATGTCGATTGCGCGCTTGCAGCTCGATCTCAGATGCATGGACGAATGATGCTTATCACCGCCGTTCGACTCGGTAAGAGATTGGCAATATGCAGCCTGAGCGCTGGAACCTTGCTCCTCGCATCCGGGTGTGCCCGGGCTCACCCGCATACCGTCGCGGTAATTCCTGAGATGACGGCACAGGAGCTTTGGGAGGCTGAGCATGCAGGTGTAGCTTCTGCCGCGTTGGGTACAAACTGGGAAATCTACTGGAACGGGCCCGGCCGCAAAGATGATGTGGCGCGGCAGATCGAGCTAGTCGAGGCCGCGATCGCGCAACGGGATGGTGGCCTTATTCTTTCGCCAGACCACGCCCTCGCGCTGAATACGCTTGTCCGTCGCGCAGTCGCTCAAGGAATTCCTACCGTCATCGTGGGCTCACATTTATCGATTTCTCCGAATCCAAAACTTGCGTACATCCTGAACGATGATGAAGAAACCGGCAGGCTTGCGGCCGATCGGGCGGGAGAGACCCTTCATGGGATGGGCGACGTTGCATTGATCGGAAGCGAGCCTGGAATTGCATCCACTTTTCTAAGAACAACTGCTTTCAGGCATAGGCTCTCTGAGCGGTATCCGTCCATTCACATTGTAAATGAGCTTCCGGGTTCTGGCGCGTTCGATGAAGGTTTACTCGGTGCCCAGCAGATACTTGAACGCTATCCTAAGCTTGACGCAATTGTTGCCCTCGACACCGTTGCAACCCGAGCATCTTTCTCGGCGCTCAAAAGTCACCAAAGGAACAATGAAGTAAAACTCATTGCCTGCGACCAGGCATTGGACCTTCTGTACTATCTGCGCAAGGGAGAAATCGATTCAATTATCGTAGAGAACACTTTTGAGATGGGTTATCGCGCCATGAAACTAATAAACGCAGGCCAGCGCGGCGAGTCAATCTTAGGTAATCAGCTGTTACCGCCAACAATGGTAACGCGGGAGAATGTAGACCGGCCAGATGTGCAGCGAATGCTTTCGATGGACTGGAGACCAACCCAGTGAAACTGTTTAAGCATTCATGGAACGCCGCCATCGCGGCCTTGATCGGGGCAGTTAGCGCTGCTGCTCTCCTTTTTTCTTTCATTCACTACATACGTCCTTTCCTCGGACTTCCCTTCCGCGACCCGTTCGCTGACGGCAAGTCGAACTTGTGGCAACCAATGGGAGGTGCCTGGGATCTTGCTAATGGAACAATGCAGAATCACTCCGACGAGTGGGGTGCGAAGCTACTGGCAGGATCGAAGTACTGGACGGATTACGTTGTCGAAGCGGACTTGGAGATCTTGAGAGATTATGGCGATGCTGGCCTGATCGTGCGTTCTAATCAGGAAGACAGGGGCGTCGATGCATATAACGGATACTACGTCGGCTTGCGCAGTATAGATGACTCCTTGGTGATCGGCCGGGCAGACTACGGTTGGATGGAAGGTCGACCGGTGCCCATGCCCGGCGGAGTCCGCAGGCTGACCTGGTACCACCTCAAAGTCGTCGTCCAGGGCTGTGAAATAGGTGTCGCTGCCAACGAAGTTGGAACGCAAAACAGGGCATGGACCGTGTTTCAGGAGTCAGGTTGCGTGGCCTCTGGCAGAATCGGGCTGCGCTCAGTGGCGACTGTCGCATCATGGCGGAATGTGAAGGTGTACTCGGTCGGTGTGCCCGCAGAGCTTGCCGCCATCCGCCGGCATGTGACCGAGGAGACCCATCCCGAATTTCCAAAAGGCGAGGCAGCCTATAACTCCTCTCATACCTTCCCAACCTATGATCCAAAGGACGCGAAGTTTACTCCGGAGAAGACCGCGGCAAAAGCCCTCCCCCCGCAGCCAATTAGCAGCCTGAACAACCTTCCGGAGCCTGTATCGCACCCGGTCTCGGTGCGCGGAGTGGTAACGCTCACTTCACCGCAACTCTACGTCCAGGACGTCACTGGCGGAGTGGCTGTTGCTGAAGTGAATGTTTCTGCTCTTGGAATTGGAGACGAAGTTGAGATTACCGGATGGCCCGACGCACAGCCATTTTCAACGATCCTGCGCAAAGCCGACGTCCGTCTGCTTTTGGGCCGGACGCCGCCCCCGCCGGTTTCGATTACCGCCGCCCAGGCTGCAACCGGTGTTTTCGAGGCCGACTTTGTGGAAACCCAGGGGTATTTGCAACATATACATTACGAATCGGGGAACACAATCATTCTGGACCTCGACGATGGTTCTCAATCCTTTAGAGCTATCGTGACGGGAGGACCCTCAGCGGCGTTGTATCGCAAATTTAGCGAGCAGAGCCTGTTGCGCGTCCGGGGTATTTGCGTTTTAGATCCGCGATTCACTCAAAACGAAGTTCCCTTTGCACTGCTTCTTCGCGCCGCGGACGATATAGATGTGCTGGTTGGTCCGCCATGGTGGAGTGCCCGGCGCTTCATCGAGTTGACCTGCGTATTACTGCTACTCCTCCTGATGATTCTCTTTCTATATGTCCGAATCGAAAACTGGAGAATGAAGGGGATTCTCGATGAGCGAGAACGACTGGCGCTCGAGATGCATGACACGTTGGCACAGAGTTTCGCTGGAGTCGGCTATCAGTTACAGGGGATTCGCAACGGCATGCGCAACGGTCCGGCAAATTGGCCAACCATCAACGAGCAGCTTGACCGCGCATGCGAGATGGTGCGGCAAACGCACGAGGAATCCAGCCTGAGCATCGCGATACTGAAACCGGGATCACCCGAGTTTGGAGACTTGACTATTGCCTTTGAGCGGTGCGCCTCACGGATTGCCGAGGGTGGGGACGTGAGAGTAACGGTGACACGCGAAGGTCCTATTCGGGCGCTCCCGTTACGAGTGACAGATACTCTCTTTCACATCGGCGCTGAGGCTATAACCAACGCCATTCGTCATGCTCAAACGGAAACGGTTGAGGTTCACATGACGTATGAGACGAATGCCATCGTGCTACACGTGCAGGATCACGGCATCGGTTTCACCGCGGGGGGACAGCTTCGAAGTCACGGTCTTCGCGACATGGAACATCGAGCCGCAAGTATTTCAGCAGATTTGCATGTCCATACTGCGCCAGGAGAAGGCACCTGTATCGAAGTCGTGGTTCCCTTGCACTCCAGAAAAGTATTAACTGAATTGGTGAGCCATGGCGAACGGTACATCACGCGCTTAGCCTTCAAGGCAGGACAGAAACTGGGGTTTCATCGTCGCTAAGCAGGCGGTGAACAGACAAACGCCCACAGCCGTCAACTGCTGCGGTCAAGACTTACCAGGCCGCGTTGAACGGCGACGGCAGCAGCTTCGGTTCTATCTTTCACTTCCAGCTTATCCAGGCAATTTACGACATGATTTCGAACTGTCCGATGACTGAGATGCATTAGATCCGCTATCTCGCGGTTTGTAAGCCCATGTGCCACAAACCCGAGCACCTCCTGTTCTCTGGGACTGAGTTGTATACGGCTCACGCGCCTGGCTAGCTGTGCAGCAATGGATTCTGAGATGAGCCGCCCTCCAGCCTGGACCTCGCGGATTGCGCTGAGCACCTCGTTAAGAGAGGCGCTCTTCAGCAAGTAGGCCATTGCGCCTCCTTGAAGCGCAGCGAAGACGTCTTCATCTGAGTGGTAATTTGTAAGTACGATGATCTTCAAGTGAGGGTTCTGAGCGCGAAGTGCCGAGATGGTCTGGAGTCCGTCCATTTCTGGCATGCGAAGATCCATCAGCACGATGTCGGGCGTGGCTGAAGGGATAGTCTTGATCGCATCACTCCCCGATGCCGCCATTCCTACCACCGCGATGCCAGGTTCACTTTCCAGCATGGTCTTGAGCCCGAGACGCACCACGGGGTGATCTTCCACAACGAAAACCTTGATTGCAACGTTGTTCACCATGCAAGGTCCTTTCTTTGCGATGCGTACTGCCGAACAGCGTGTCTCGCTGACCAACTAATACTGCTGCACTGGTTGGTCAGGGTAACCATGTCCTATTGAGGATACTTCAAGCGCACACTAAAGTTGTCGCATTAGTCTATGGGCCAATCATAATGGCTCTGAATAGAGATTGCAAAGTCAATTGGGAACGATAGCTGAACGTGTTCGCACGTCGCAAGACGTGTAACCATCGCGTCAACTCGGCAACCAAAAGCATCGGAAGCATTTACCTGGGGAAGTTAATCTTGGGCACAGCACAACCCTGGCAACAGCATCCATACAGGGATCTTCAGCCGCTTCTTTGCTTGATCGATGGCAGTGACCGCTCCGTCTCCACGGCTCCGTCCTGCAGAGATTCCGAAGAGTAATACCATAATGCGGTTGGAGCGGGTAAAAGACCGGGACATCGGTGTTCTCCACGCTCAGGGTATTGTGGGCGTGGATGTCATCACCCGCACCTGCATCGCGTGGTCCTCAGCCGCGGGCTCACCCCCAACCGCACCCGCTGGATCCCTTGCTGGCCTGGCTTCTTCTCGCCTGTCGGTGTGTTGTCACGAGTTATTCCGCTGCCCGTTTCGAGCGATCTCGAACAATTGTTTGCTGGACATCGAAGCCGGTTAAGAAAGCTTCCCGCTTCTTAATCTTCGCTTCAGTTCAGCCCATAATCATGCGGTGACTTGCGTTTTGCGATTGCAAGTTCAGTTCGCAGCAAAGTAATCCTATACACGTATGTAGATATGATATGGGTTGTGTGCTATTGTTTAGCCATGAAAAATACTCTCGCAATCGATATCGGTGGGACAAACTTCAGTATCGCCATCTTCGAGGGGGCATCGTTATTCGGAAAGCTCACGCACTCGACTGATCGTAAGGCAGGTCCGACTGGAATATTGAATCAGATCGAGAAAATGCTCAGGGTCTTATGGCGCGATGGGGCCATTCACGGATGCGGAATTGGATTTGGCGGTCCCGTTGACTTTGCCGCCCAGAAGGTTGTCGCGTCTACACATGTGGACGGTTGGGAAGGTTTTGACTTGGTCAGAGAGGTTGAAACCAGGTTCTGCACGCCGGTCGTCATAGATCGCGACAGTATGGTGGGTGTTCTCGGGGAAGGGTATTTCGGGGCGGGTCGAGGCATCCGGCCACTTTTTTATATCACGCTTTCAACGGGAATCGGTGGTGGGCTGCTTACCGCGAGCGGTCTGTATCGCGGAGCTGACTCATTTGCCTGTGAACTGGGCCACCATACGATCGTCCCGAATGGACCAGCCTGCCTCTGCGGCTCCAATGGATGTCTGGAACGAATGTGTTCCGGGCTGTGGCTTGAACGCGATTACGGACGTCCCGCACAGGAACTGTTCATGGAGCCGGAGTTTGTTTCTCGTTATGTGATTCATCTTGCCCAAGGGATCAAGAGCTGCCTGATGTTCCTCAATCCCGCCCGCATAGTAATAGGGGGAGGAATCAGTCAGGCGGCGGATCTGCTCTTCATTCCGTTGCGAAAGGAACTGGATCGCCAGATGACGTCTTGGTGGAGAGCGAGCGTTGAGGTGGTTCCTGCTGCTCTCGTCGGAGAGAGCGTTCTTTGGGGGGCGTTGGCCTTAGCTACCGAACATATCTACCACCAGAACCCAGCGAGCCTGGATTGCGTTAGCGATGCAGTTGCTCCTCCATTGCTTCAAGGCTAACCCCACGTGTCTCCGGATAGAAAAGGATTACCACGATGAATTGGAGCGCCGTAAATCCCGAAAAGAAATAGAACGGTCCTGAATGCCACCTGGCGGCGGCAATTGGGAAGACGATCGATACCAGAGCATTCATAAACCAATGAGTGAAGCTACCGATGCTCTGCCCCTTGGCCCGCACCCGGTTCGGGAAAATTTCACTTATATAGACCCAGATTACAGCCCCTTGCGAAAAAGTGAAGAAACCGATAAAGCCCATCAGAAGCCAGACCAGGGCTCCTTGATATTGTTCCAGCCGAAATATAGTACCGACCCCAAAAAGACACAGAGTTGTCCCTACAGAGCCAATAAGCAGAAGCATCCTGCGGCCAATCCGATCGATAACCAACATTGCCAAAGTGACGCCGATGAGGTTGGTAATGCCGATGAGCACAGCTTGAAAGTCACTCGACCCCTTGTCAAAGCCAGCTTTTTCAAAGATGTCGTTTAGGTAGTACATGATGGCGTTGATGCCCGAGAGTTGGTTGAACATTCCAATGGAAATGGCCAGAAAAATGGGAAAGCGATAGCGCCATTGGAAGACGTTTGTACCCTTCGATCCAATTGCATCTTCCAAAGACTTTGTGATTTCACGTAGTTCAAGTTCCGGGTCAGGATCGCCATTTCGCTGGAGTACCTCCAAGGCCTCCCGCGTCTTGCCTTTACCTGCGAGCCATCGTGGGCTTTCGGGAATGAAAAACAATGCCAGGTAGAAAACCAAAGCCGGGACGGCCGCAATGCTGAATTTCCAGCGCCAATCTGTGGCCCCAAGGTGCAACAGGCCCAGGCAGAAGTTAGAGAAGTACGCCAACAACATTCCAAAAACGACATTGAATTGAAACGCCATGACAAGGCGGCCACGAAGTTTTGGGGGAGCGATCTCTGCGATATAGGTTGGACTTATCACCGAGGAGCCCCCTACTGCCAGGCCTGCGAGTACGCGAAAGCACAGGAGGGGGTACCAGCCCCATGCCAATGCACACCCCAGGGCCGTGAGCACGTAGAGCAAGCCGAGGGCGCGTAGACAGGCGCGACGACCGGCAATATCTCCCATCTTGCCTGCAAAGGCAGCGCCCAATACGGTGCCCCAAAGGGCACTTGAGACCGTAAAGCCAAGAGCGAGGGGAGATAAATGAAAGACACTCGTCAGGGAGCCCGTGGTTCCCGCGATGACCGCAGTATCGAAACCAAAAAGGAGGCCCCCGAGAGAAGCGATCACACAAGTCGCTAACAAGCGTTTATTGAGGGTTTTGTGTACTTCAGACATCTGCAACTCCAAGGCCACATTCCAGTGGCGCTGTATGCAGGGCAGTCAATGACTTGACATGCCCCCGGAATTCGTAGCAGCTAACAGGCCTGTGCCGTAGCGCATATTGCTTGAAATCAACCGCATACCGTTCCGCATTGCCCTCTGTCATTTCTTCATCCGTTTCGCTCCGGAAGCAGCCTGATAAGGGATACCCCTCGATAGACTTGCCCAGATGGGTACTCTACCCCTCTCATTTCCACTGCGAGTTCAACATATCATATACGTGTATGTCTTTTTACCGTTGACAGTTTCAAATCTAACATGTATACATGTTTGCGTCGTCGATTGGATGATTTGCGCGGCGCAAGCCGGCACCGCCCCATCATGGCCGGAGGCTTCGTGAAAAGCGGACTGATCGCCTTCCAGAACGTTGCTGAGCGACCAGGCCTTACCCACAGGCACCACATAGCGGAAACTCCGGCAAAGCGGTTCATTCTGGAGGCAAAGATCCAAGGTGTCTGCCTCTTGGAATATGAAAACGATGGCTGGCTGGACATTTACCTCGTCGACGGTTCCATTTACGAGGCGCTCGCCGGCAAAGCTGCGGTGCCGCATGTGGACCTCTTTCACAACAATCACCATGGCACGTTCACAGGCTTCGCCGGAGCGACTGGGTTGCTAACGACCGGCGGAGGTACTGGTGCGCGGCCGCCGACTTCAACATTGACGGCTCGCCAAACCATGCATCATGGATTTTACCGATTGTCGCTAAGAATGCAGGGCAGCGCAATGCGGATATTCTCTTCGCATCCATGATGCCGGTTCAGCTCGTTACCGCTCTATGGCATTTCTCCTAAACCCGGCATGTGGCGTTGGAAGACTTCGATAGACAGATAGAAGGAACACGCGAATGACTCAATGGCAAACAAACAGTCTTCGGACTTATTACACTCTCGGCCTGGAGGAAATATCTTCGATCTTAGATAAGCTTTCCGGCGCTTCGGTGGCCGTAATAGGGGATTTTTGTCTAGATATTTACTGGGCAATCGATCGGTCGGCGTCGGAACTCTCAGTTGAGACAGGGCTCAAGACCGAACCAGTCAGTAAGCAGCGCTACTCGCCAGGCGGTGCAGGAAACGTTGTTATGAATTTATTATCCCTTGGAGTTGAGTCGGTCTATCCTGTGGGCGTTCTGGGAAACGATCCTTTTGGACGTGAGCTGCGGCTGCTACTGGACAATTCTCATGTGGATTGCAGTGGCTTGATTTCGCAAGATGAGGGGTGGTCGACACAGACTTATATTAAGCCATGCGTGGAAGGTCAGGAGTTGAGCCGTATCGACTTCGGTAATTTCAATCACTTATCGAACGTAGTTGAGTCGGAGTTATTTTCAAAACTTGAAGACATCCTGCACAAAGTCTCGGTCGTGTTGGTAAATCATCAAGTTACTGGGAGCATTCATGACTCCACAACCTTTCGACAACGGCTGGCGGAGGCGATAGAGCGGTTTCCCCAACTGACTTTCATCATCGATTCGCGCGGATACCATGACTCTTATCCAAAGGCGATTCACAAGCTCAACGACCATGAACTCATGAGGGCGAGTGGAAAGCCCACCGATGCAGATGAGGTTATTTCTCTTGATTGCCTTGTTCAGCAGACCCAGCGGCTTTACGAGCGCTGGAAGTCGCCGCTCATTGTTACTCGCGGGGAGCGGGGGTGCATCATCGCCTCAGGCAGTGAATTATCTCAGGTGAGTGGCCTGCAATTATCCGGCCCGACAGATTCAGTCGGAGCAGGCGACACATTTTGCTCTGCCCTTATGGCTTGTATCTCGATTGGCGCGGATTTAGCTTCTGCGGCCTTTATTGCCAACATAGCAGCTGCAGTTACAGTTCAGAAGCTCTTTCAGACAGGAACTGCCACTCGTCAGGAAATTCTGGAATTGGGAACAGTTGCAGATTTCCTTAAACATCCGGAACTTGCCGAGAGTCCCAATCGCGCGAGATATCTTGACGGATCTGAAATTGAGATCATCAATGAGTCCTTGCCGGCTCTTAATATCCGGCACGCCATTTTCGACCATGATGGCACTATCTCCACTCTCCGCGAAGGGTGGGAGAAGATCATGGAGCCGATGATGATCAAGTCCATTTTGGGAACTCAACACCAGGTGGCTGATGAAGCGCTTTTCATGCGCATACGAGACCGTGTGCGGGGATTTATTGAGCGCACCACTGGCATTCAGACAATTGTGCAAATGCAGGGACTGGTGAAGTTGATCCGAGAGTTTGGACTTATACCCGAAGAACAGATTCTCTCAGCTGCGAAATATAAGGAAATCTTCAATGAGCAACTCATGGAAGTTGTCGATCGGCGAATGGCCAGGCTGGATTGCGGAGAATTATGCATTAGCGATTTCACGCTTAGGGGCGTGGTGCCATTTCTTCGAGCGCTGAAGCAGGCAGGTGTGCTTCTCTATCTCGCGAGTGGAACGGATGTGGAGGATGTGAGAAGGGAGGCTGAACGATTGGGCTATTCAGATGTCTTCGAGGGTAGAATTTACGGTTCAATTGGCCAGGTTGCGAAAGATGCAAAGAAAGTCGTCATCGAAGGAATCCTCAGCGAAATTGATGGAGCCGCCGACCAAATTGTCACATTTGGTGATGGGCCCGTTGAGATACGCGAAAGCGGCCGACGTGGTGCTTTCGCTATCGGCGTCGCCAGCGATGAACTACGCCGATTTGGGATGAATCCTGAGAAACGGACTCGCCTCATTCGTGCAGGAGCCGATGCTGTTGTTCCTGACTTCTCGCAATGGCAAAAGCTCTGGGAGTTTCTTCACCTTCCCCATCCCCGCTCACAAAACACGTCGCATCCCCAATTTGACCGTTCCCGTGTACAGACTCACAGGCTCAGTGCTCGCATGAACAAGGTCAACATTGAACGGGACGCCGTTTCTCCGGATGCGGAACCAGGGCCGATTCCCCCTGCTTCTACAAAAGCATTGATGGAGTGCGCGGAGAAAATCCGCGCTGCTCGAAGTGCAGGGCGGCCTGTCATTTTGGCTTTTGGCGCGCACACCATAAAGAATGGCCTGGCGCCGGTTCTTATCCAACTTATGGAGGAGGGATTGGTCACCCTCCTTGCCACCAACGGAGCAGGTATCATTCACGACTGGGAATTTGCTTTCCAAGGATTAAGTAGTGAGGATGTCCGGGCTAATGTGGATCTCGGTCAGTTTGGTATCTGGGAAGAGACAGGATTCAATCTGAACCTGGCGCTGATCGTAGGTGCCTACGAAGGGCTTGGTTACGGTGAAGCCATTGGCAAGATGATTGTGCGTGAAGGATTGGACATTCCCACTTCAGAGCAGTTATTAAGAACCGTTAGGAGCGATGCAGCACAGGATCCCAATGTTGCCGCGGCAGCTCTGGATCTTTTGGCTACGATTCAAATGTGTAACCTTGAACCTGGGTTTCGCTCTATCCCCCATCCCTTTAAGCAATACAGCGTACAAGCCGCAGCTTATCGATTGAACGTTCCCTTCACGGCGCATCCCATGTTCGGGCATGACGTCATATACACTCACTCCGTAAACCACGGGGCAGCGATTGGGCGCGTCGCCCTGAGGGATTTTCTCACCTACGCGGAGCAGGTACATCAACTCGAGGGTGGCGTGTATCTTTCGGTGGGTTCGGCTGTGATGTCGCCGATGGTTTTCGAGAAATCGTTCTCCATGTCTCAGAATCTTGAGTTACAGGAAGGGCGCAAGATCACGAACCACCACATGGTTATTGTTGATTTGGCCGAGAGCTCCTGGGACTGGCAAAGAGACGGTGAGCCGCCCGCAGATAATCCTGCATACTATTTGCGCTATTGCAAGACATTCAGCCGAATGGGTGGGACGATGCGCTATGTCTGCGCCGATAACCGGGATTTCCTGCTCGCTCTACTGAAAGCTTTACGAGGGTAGTCATGTCACATCACATGAGAAATCTAGTCGAACGCTATTCTCCGCTAAGAGAATGCCAGTCTGATATTCAAGAAGCATTTGATCTGCTGGCTGCAACATTCAGAAAGGATGGAAAGCTTCTACTCTGCGGAAATGGTGGCAGCGCCGCAGATTCGGAGCATTGGGCCGGAGAACTGCTCAAGGGCTTTGCACTCCCCAGATCGCTCGCCGCTTCGATGCGCGAGGGATTGCCGCCGGAATTAGCTTCCCACTTGCAATGGGCATTTCCGGTCATTCCACTCACTGGCTTTCCCGCGTTTGCAACGGCATTCGGAAATGACGTCAATCCCGAATACGTGTTCGCCCAACTCGTATTTGCATTAGGAAGAACTGGCGATGTGCTGGCAGCGTTGAGCACTTCCGGCAAGGCCTCCAATGTGTGCCGCGCTGCTGAGGTCGCTCGTGCGAAAGGTCTTCCAGTTCTGGCATTGACCGGAACAACGGGCGGAAAGCTCAAAGAACTCGCGGATGTCTGTATTTGTGTGCCAGCCGCACAGACTCCACTCGTTCAGGAATTTCATCTTCCCATCTATCACTGTCTCTCGCTGATGCTGGAAGAACATTTCGCAAAGCTTTGGGAACAAAGACAGGATTGGAGCTATTTGTTATGACGAATTCAAACTTGCAAAGCCCACTATTCTTTGAGCGTAACCGAGTCTTTCGGGTTTACGAAGGAGGTAAGCTTTTTCATGATTTCTTTGGGGACGAAGCCGTCGACGGCAATTTACCTGAGGAGTGGATTGCATCGAAGGTGAAAGCCTTGAACAGGGAGATGCGAGCCCCCGATGAAGGGCTCTCAAAAGTCCGAGGCGAAGGAACAACCTTTGCCTCCCTGCTTGTTAACTATCCGGAGGAAATGACAGGTGGAAATGGATTCGACATGCTGGTAAAGATTCTCGACAGCGCCGTCCGATTGCCGGCCCAAACTCATCCTGATCCGGATTTCTCCAGGAAACATTTTGCTAGTGACCATGGTAAGACCGAATCTTGGGTCATTCTTGCGACGAGACCTGGTGCAAAGCTCTTCTTCGGCTTTAAGGAGGGCGTGACTGAGACCGATCTGCAGCTAGCCGTGAAAAAGAGCGAGCAGCCGGGCGATGCCTTTTCCGGTCTGTTGCAAGAGGTCGAGGCCAAGGCAGGTGATGTTTGGCTGATTCCTGCTCGCATTGCACACGCCATCGGCGCCGGATGTCTGATTCTGGAAGTTCAGGAGCCAACCGATTTCACGATTCAACCTGAGCGCTGGTGTGATCGCTATCGTCTCTCCGATCAAGAGATGTATCTTGGCCTCGACAAGGATGTTGCGCTCAGTTGTTTTGATTTGCAGCAATCCGGCCCTTCGGTTCTCACGCGCGGAAGCAAGAAAGCGAGAATCGACGAGGAAAACAATGACTATAGAAAGGAGGGTCTTATCTCGTTCAAAGATACGCCGTGCTTCGCTGTAAATCGGTACACCGTGAAGACGTCTTGCGCCTTGAGGAATCTAGCTGTCTATGTCGTGACAAGCGGAGAGGGAAAGTTGATGAGCTCGGCAGGAATAAGTAGTGTGAAGAAAGGAGCGTATTTCTTCGTCCCCTTTGCTGCCCACGGGGTTACGATTCACACCACAGTGGGGATGGAACTGATCGAGTGCATCCCTCCTGCTCAACCCGCGAAAATGTAATCAGCGAGGAACTCCGGCACTTTCCCAAACCCCAGCATGGCTTCTCCGTTCACACCGAATATTCCGGGCCGAAGATCTGACCGTACATCGCCTCAACACCTACGGGCATCGCCGGGATACCCGAGATGCCCGGCAAGTGCAGCCATGGCGAGGTACTCGCGCATCGCGAAGACGGATGCATCTACGGCGAGGATGGCGCTGCGGTCGCCGGGGGCGTTGGAGAGGGCGGCGTTGTTGTCGGCACCGGATTGCATGGCGTTGTCCCAGAACCAGAGGCCCCAGCGGGGATCGAACTGGGTGCGTCTGCGATAGGTTAGGATGCGCTGCATTGCGGGCCAAACGGGACGGAGCCAGGAATAGTCGTGAAGCCGCTGTGAAGCCAAAAGTGCGCCCTAAGCAAGAAAGGGTTTCATGGCGAACTTGCCGAAGAGCGGGCGCGGCCCCTGAGGAGTGATGCAGCCCGCGACGTATCCATTTAAGTCGGCGGAAAAGGCGAAGCTGAGCACCCAGTCGCGGAGGAACTTTGCGTCGGCAGGGTTCTGATTGGCCCAATGGGCGCCAATAAAGAAGCCATCCCAGTCCCACATGTGCCCGTAGTACCCGGCAGGAATCAGGTAGGGATAGCGGATATATCACTGAGCCGGGCAGATGGTCCGGGGAGCGAGGTGGGCGAAGTCGGAGGTGAGGCCAGTAAGGAGGGCGGCATCTGGGGACGATGCGGTTTCGGAAACCGTTGCGTTCATGAGCGCAGGAGAGCAGTAAGAATCCGGGAGCCGCGGCGAAGCATGGCGGTGCATTGAGTCGGCACGATGGTCATGATAACGCGCACAAGCTTTGTGAGGCTGAGGTGTCCGGGAACTGGAAGGATTTACTCGACTGATCTTTGCCGTCGAATGCAGTTACATTCAAGGCTGCATGAAACCGGCAAAGCCAGCGCTATTTTATCGTCAAGCCACCGCTTGCCATGCCAACTCCCGCGAAAGCACTAACCATCCAGTCGTTCATCGGATGCTGCTCCCCGCAGTCCAGACATCTCGTCATGGCAAACTGGGCCGCACAGTGCGGACAAACCCCTCGGGTTTGGAATGTGTCAAATGGCTGCCCGCACTGTCCGCATTGCCAGTAGGCTCCCAACGGTGGCGCTGTCCGGCAACTCGGGCAGGCAAACCCGCCCCGGCGCGGCAGCCTTGCAATTCGTAACAGCTCCTGCGCATGACGTAGTCCACCCCAACAATTCATCAGCATAAAAACGGAAATCGCACCGAACCAGAAGGAACGTAACCACAAAGCGAGGCCGAAGAATCCGACTATGCCCAACAAGCCGAGAATCGTGGTCACCATCAGGCTGCGGCCACGTCCCAGCACAAACCACAGCAGGGATCGGAGAATTTGGCCGCCGTCCAGCGGATAGATCGGCATCAAGTTAAAGACCAGCAAGGACACGTCAATCCACATGACCGCCCGCAACAACTGGTAGGCATCGGGAATCGCATGCGCCCATCCTAACGAGCGGCTTAGCATGAACGCTGCAACAAAAACCGGCAGGAGCACCACGTTAACCAGAGGTCCCGCGGCGATGCTCCAGAGTGTAGCGCCCGGCCGTTGCGGAGGGTTCACGTACGCTACCCCGCCAAGGGGCCACAGCACGATCTGATTCGCCGTTCCTCCCACCTGCCGGCAAGCCAGGGCGTGACCAAATTCATGCATAAGCACAATTGAGAATAGTGCCAGGTACTCCAATGCGTTCCAGGCGACCGAGGAGTATCTGCCCTTTCGGCTCTCGATTTCATATGCTGCCACGAGAAACCAGGACCAATGCAGGTACAGGTCAACTCCGGCGAGGCGAAACAGATGGATAGACCCTTGGCGAACACTCTGCATTTTCAAAGCTTACTCCACTCAGATTGTTCCGGGTCGGCTACCGAGTGCAACCCTCAATGGAGGAGCCTCCCTTGCACGGACCAAGTAATCGCATGGCGCCAGCGCCTACAATGAAAGGCGCTTGATCCTCTCGGAGAACTGAGCGGAGGAGTACCCATCGCCATGAAAGACCTGCATCTTTCGAAGGTCTACCAACTGCTTGAACCGGGTCCGGTGGTTCTGCTTACAACCGCCCATAAGGGTCGCGCCAACGTGATGACGATGTCCTGGCACATGATGGTCGAGTTTGAGCCGCCTCTGGTTGCCTGTGTCGTTAGCGATGCTAATCACAGCTTTAAAGCTCTGCGGGCGACGAAGGAATGCGTGATAGCCATTCCGGCGGTGGAACTGGCAACCAAGGTTGTGAGTATAGGCAACTGCACTGGTCGGGAAGTGGACAAGTTCGAGAGATTTAGCCTGACACCGGCACCAGCCGAGCGTGTGGCGCCACCCCTGATTGCCGAATGTTTCGCCAACCTCGAATGCAAGGTGGTCGATACCCGTCTCGTCAGCAAGTTCAACCTCTTCGTCTTGGAAGTGGTCAAGGCTTGGACGGACCCGGCACAGAGGCATCCGAAGACTATCCACCATCGCGGGAATGGCAAGTTCGCGGTGGATGGGGAGTTTATCAAGCTGAAGTCGAAAATGCCGTAGGAGAACTCGTCAAAAAACCCATGAACGATCCAAAAACGAGGATCACGCCCGCGGCTGCTTGGCCACCAAATGGCTCGGTCGCCCCAGGAACACCTCAGAAGGCAGGTACAGGCGCTGCTCTTTGCACAACGGGCAGGTTACAGCTATTGACTTGAACGGGAAGTCTTCTCTCTCGAGCAAGCCGCTCTCAGAGACGACAAAGCCTACACACCGGTCCTCGTAAACTACCGCTAGGTCTGCAATCATCGCGACACTGACATCCGCGTCATTCTCGGGCGCTACGCACTGTGCGGCACCAATGGAGCATCGAAAAATTGAGCAGTAGCCAAGTACCGGTTGCGCGAAGCCATCCGTAGCGGATCCAAACCCGCACAGAAATTGCTGGACACGCGCGAGCAACCGCCGCAAGCCTGAACCTGACTCTTCCGTTCGATCCTGTGTGGTATAAACATCCCCATGATGCCAAACCATCGTTTGCCGGGCCTGCGTAGCGCCGCGCTCTCGGCTATCTTTCTCCTGCTCTCCCTCCACCTTCCTGCCCAGGACAACCTGCCCCCCGCCGAGCAGGCCAAGATCGCCTCTGATGTGAATGGCATCCTCGAGAAGACCGCCGCACCCAGTGCTGTCGTCGCAGTGGTCAAGCATGGACACGTCGCCTATACCGCGGCCTTCGGCTTTGCCCAGCTTGAACCGCGCATCCCCGCTACTGTCGATATGCCATACGGCATCGGCTCCGTCTCGAAGCAGTTCACCGCAGTCGCCGCCATGGTCCTCGTTGAACAAGGCAAGCTGCGCCTCGACGATCCGGTCTCCACCTGGTTTCCTGAACTGGCCCATTCCCATGACGTTACCCTCCGCCAGTTGCTCAACCAGACCAGCGGCTATTCCGACTACTACACCGAGGACTACCTGACTCCCGAGCTCGCCACCGTCACCGAGCCTTACGCCCTGGTCAAGCGCTGGACTGACAAGCCGCTCGACTTCCCGCCCGGCACCCAGTGGCAATACAGCAATACCAACTACGTCCTTTCCTCACTCATCGTCGAGAAAGTTGCAGGCCAGCCCTTTTTTCAGTTCCTTTCGAAACACGTACTCGCCCCCGCCGGCCTCACAGGCGTCGTCAATCTCGACGGACCCAACGTTCCCGATCTGCCCCGAAACTATATCCACTTCGCCCTGGGGCCACCTCGGGAAACACCGCGCGAGGCCAAGGGCACCCTCACCGGAGCCGGCCAGCTCTCCATGCCTGTCGGCCAGCTTGCTCTCTGGGACACCGTGGTTCTCCACCGCGACAAAGTCATCAAGCCATCCAGCTGGCAGATCCTGCAATCGGAGGCAAGCCTTCCCGACGGCACTGGCACCGGCTACGGCATGGGCTACTTCCTCGCCGCGCAGGATAGCCGCCGAATTGTCGGGCATAGTGGCGAACTCAACGGCTTCACCACTCTCAATGAGTTGTTCCCTGCCCAGGACGCGGCCATTATCGTCATCGTCAACAGCGATCGCGGCACCGGCGAAATCTTCAGTGCCATTGAGCAGGTCGTATTCGCGCCCGCTCCGCCCACCCTGCCCGCCGCAAACCCCGAGGCCGAACACCTGGTCCGTAGCGCCCTTGAAGAACTGCGCAAAGGCGCCATTGACCGCAGCCAGATCAACGACAATCTCGCCTACTTCTTCACTCCGCGCGTTCTTGAGGACTTCAAAACCAGCCTCGAAACCATCGGCTCTATCACCAAGATAGAGCTAATAGGCGGAAGCGACCGCGGCGGTATGAACGGCCTCTCATACCGCATCACCGGCTCGTCCGGAATCACCGCGAGGGTCTCCGTCTACATCACCAAGGATGGCAAACTCGACCAGCTGCTAATCACGCGCATCCAGTAGCCCGAGGCCCCGCGTCTCGCTGCCGGGAATTTGGCCGGGTTGCCTGGGGCGATAAGCACCCTAACCACCGGCCCACCTGATAACGCTGCAGTATTCGTTCTGTTTGCGCTTGACGACATTACGCCACTAGCAAACACATCGGAACTGGTGTCTCAGGATGAGGGGCTGCGGGCGCGATTGCGGGACATTCTGGACGCGAATCCCCCGACGACCAAACCGCATTTATACTTGATCTGATAGGCGGCAGCCGAAAGGATCAAAGATGAAGCCAGAAATTGCAAAGGCATTATCGGACCACTTGGATAGACACAATCAAGAGAAGCAGCAAGCTGTGGTGCGTGCGTCCGAACGAGAAAAGCAAATCGCACAGAACGTTGCCGATTTTGAAGCAGCAAAGAACGCGGTCATCGAGCCCGCACTTCAGGAAATAGTCGATTTATACCAAATAAAGGGCATTGCAGTCCGTGTGACGGAACAGGATGAAATCGTTAATCGCAACGGGGGCATTCAGCCGGCAAGCATTGGTATAGATATGGCCGCCGTCTACCCGCATAGCGACATGAAACCTCACTTCATGCTCTCGTTTGATAAAGGAAACAGAATGCTTTCGCTTCACACTTCCACAGCGTCACAGGCGGGTCCCGCCGGTAGCGTCACTC
>Ga0181529_10000946_pt1 | contig 40040 bp, 31 predicted proteins | sample PEATcosm2014_Bin_36_FD_119763 | JGI IMG/M metagenome (GOLD analysis project Ga0181529, IMG submission 119763) | Peatland microbial communities from MTU Mesocosm Facility, Houghton, MI, USA - PEATcosm2014_Bin10_30_metaG | ecosystem: Environmental > Terrestrial > Soil > Wetlands > Peat | place... | reverse complement strand
CATAGCAGCCTTGGGTAGCGCCTCGGGATAGATCAGCGGAAGGAGGATCATGAGGATCAGGATTGCGGCCTCACCGATAAACATCGGGATCATCCAGGGTCCACTCTTGCTTTTGATCCTGCCCGCGGATTCAAACGTGGAATCTTCAAACATGGCCAGCCTCGAATCGAGTGTGTGCTTACCTCTAGTTAGACACCGGAAGCTACAAAAATGTTCCCGGCATTGAAACGATAACACATGAAATGCGACCCCTTCGTGCCGGATTGCACTCCACCCAAAAACCAACCTAGGAACGGCAAATTCCCCGTCCCTAAACCCTGGCGCGTTTTGCCGCCGGAAGAACCGCGGCCTTGCCGCTCCGCGCGCGCCATTCCTGCCACGCCACTAACATGGGCGCGGCCACCGCGATCGAAGAGTAAGTGCCGATGAGAATGCCCACCACCAGCGCGAAGGAAAAGCCCCTCAGCACTTGTCCGCCAAAGATATACAGCGAGAGAACAGTCAGAAAAGTCAGCCCGGAGGTCAGCACGGTCCGGCTCAGCGTCTGGTTGATGCTGCGGTTGACCACGTCGGGCAGCGACTCGCGACGGCTCATGCGCAGGTTCTCGCGGATACGGTCGAAGACGACAATCGTGTCGTTCATCGAGTAGCCGACCAGGGTAAGAATGGCTGCAATTACCGTCAGGCTGATCTCCTGGTTCGTCAGCGCGAAGGCGCCGACGGTGATCAGCGTGTCATGGAAGCAGGCCACCACCGCCGCTACGCCATAGATCAACTGGAAGCGGAACCAGAGATAGACCAGCATGCCCGCCATCGAATAAAGCGTGGCCAGAAGAGCCTGCTTTTCCAATTGCTTGCCGACTGTTGGACCGACCACATCGGTCTTGATTACCGTTGCGGGGTTGTCGTAGTGGGCTTGAAGCGCATCGACGATTTGAAGGCGGCCGGCATCGAGCGAGCTCTCGTCGCGCTGCTCTGGCAGACTGATGAGCACCTGGTTGGCGCTGGCCTGATCGACAGACTTGATGGTCTGGATGCTTGCATCCTTGATTCCGGCCGCTGTCATCGCCGCGCGGATGCGATTGGTGTCCGGGCTTTGGGCAAACTGCACCAGCAACTGCGTGCCGCCCTTGAAGTCCACGCCGAGCGGTACCGGGCTGCCGATCTGCGCCCAGTGAATGCTCATCGAGATGATGCCGGCCACGCTGAAGATTAATGAAAAGCCGAGGAAGTACCACTTCAGCCTCAGCCAGTCCACATTTACGCCGCGAAACAATTCCACTGGTTCTCTCCGCTTCCTGGGAGGCTAAAGCCCGTCATGGGCTCCAGCGTTCTTATTCTCTTGTCTGCCGGTAGTATCTCTATCGGCAAGTCTCGTACATGGTTCTAGATGGAAACCAGTTCGCCTGGCTTCATCTTGTTCAAATGGGCATCGAAAATGACCCGCGAAACAAAGACCGCGGTAAAGAGGTTTGCTATCAAACCGACGGTGAGTGTAGTCGCAAATCCCTTCACCGGGCCGCTGCCAAAGACAAACAGAATGGCCGCGGAAACGACGGTAGTCACGTGGGTGTCGACGATGGTGATCCAGGCATGGGCAAAGCCCTGATCCACAGCCGCCGAGGGAGCTTTGCCTGCCCGCACCTCTTCACGAATGCGCTCGAAGATCAGCACGTTCGAGTCCACGCCCATACCGATGGTCAAGATCACTCCGGCAATGCCGGGCAAGGTCAATGTGGCCGAGAAAGCACCCATAAAGCCCAGCAAAATCACCAGATTCAGTATCAGCGCCAAGTCTGCATTGATGCCTGAGCCACGGTAGTAAACCAGCATGAAGGCCATGACGACGACGATCCCGAAGATAGCCGCCCTTACGCCCTGGCGAATCGAATCTCCGCCCAGCGACGCGCCTACAAACCGCTTCTCGAGTTGTTCGAGAGAGGCCGGCAAGGCGCCCGTGCGCAGCAGTTTTGATAGCGCGGCAACCTCATCCGGCGAGAAGCTGCCGGTGATCTCGCCCCGGTCGCGAATCGCGCTTTGAATGGTGGCCACTTCGCGGATATGGTCGTTCATCACCACGGCCATGCTCTTGCCCACATTCTTGCTGGTGTAATCGTAGAACTTGTCGCCCGCTTCGTTGGTCAGAGTGAACTGAACCTCCCGCTGGCCGGTATTCGAATTGACGCTGGGATCGGCGGTGCGGAAGTCATTGCCGGCCACCACCGAGGCGCGCTGCAACACATACACGCTCTCAGAAGAGGCCCCGCCCTCCATCACGCCGGAGAAGGTCTTCAGTTCATCGTCAGGAGGAACCGCCCCGCCGACACTGGCCAAGGCCTCCTGCTGGTCCTTGTAAGGACCGCCGATGACCGGGTGAATCTCAAGCCGGTTGGTGCCCTGGATAATGGACTCAATCTGACTTTCGTTCTCCACGCCTGGCAGGTCCACCAGGATCTGGTTCTCGCCCAGGCCGTACTCCTGGATCTGCGGCTCGCTGACGCCCAGCGCATCCACACGGTCGCGGATGGCCTCGATTGCCTGCTGGTCGGTCTTCTTTTCCAGAGTCGTCAGGATCATGGGCTTCATCGTCAGCGTGAAACTGCCCGCCGTGTCGCCGTTGGCCACATCGTATTCATTGCTGTACTTCGACTCAAGCAACGAATTCGCGTCGTTCGACTTGGCCGGCTGCACACCATCTAATTTGATCAGAGTTGGCTTGGCCGGATCGGGCTTGTAGACCTGCGAATAGCTCAGGCTGGCCGTCCCAAGATCCTGCTTGATGCGCGCCACGGTATTGTCGGTTTCGGCGCTGACCGCTTCCTCGACCTTGACCTGCAAGATCAGATGAGCGCCGCCCTTCAGATCGAGGCCGAGGTGAATACGCTTGGTCATGGCTTCCATCAGGGCCTTGCCGGTGACGCCCGAAGGCACCCCGAAGATGCCGTAAACGCAAACGAGCAGGACCACGACAATCAGTGCAATTTTGTTGTTGAGATTCTTCTTCATCGTCCCGTTTCTCTACTTCGATACAGTGAACGCTGTCCACTGCTCACTATTCACTGTCAGTCGTCACCGCGGCAATCGCATTCTTCGCCACTTCCATCTTGATGCCGTCGGGCGCGACCTTGATCACAATCGCGTCGTCCTTGATAGAAAGAATGATGCCGCGAATGCCGCCCGCTGTGGTGACCCGGTCGCCCGTCTTGATCGAGGCCAGCATCGCCTGCCATTGTTTCTGCTTCTTCTGCTGCGGACGGATCATCAAAAAGTACATGATCGGAATGATCAGCAGGATCGGAAGCATCGTGAGTCCGCCACCGCCTCCGGTCGCCTGCATGAACACCAAAAATCCTAGACTCGCTGCCACACTCATCCCCACACTCGTCTCTTGCCCACCCTCGCCGCTTTGAGCGGGGCACAGGCCTATCCGGCCATCTGCCGGGAGTCTGCTGATATTTTGTCTCCGGGAACATCCAGACTGATCTGGGCCGCCGATTGGTTCCGGTCCAGGCGCTGGGAGGAGGGTCCGGCGGACGCTAACAGGGAACTCAACTTCTCGTCCCGCGCCCACACCCAACTTGCGACCCAACTGCCGTCTGCTTCCTGTTCGACACAGCCTTCCTTTGGACGCCCAAATTACCAAGACGCACCGGTCTCGGCGCACACATTCCTGCCGGGCTCCAAAAGAGTGCCTCAATAGATAAGATACGCGCGGGCGGGGGTGTGTCAAGGCGAACCACGGGCTGGAGGCCCAAAGTTTGGCTGAATGGCAGCCTTCTCCAAGCTTTATAAACTCCTTACGGTTTGCTTTCCCCTCCCTTAGCACCGGTGGAGTCTCCTGAAGATGGATCGCTTTGCAGCGCCGAGAGCCTCACAAAGTCAGCTCCCGGCCCGGCAAAACGGGATTGGAGATCACTCAAATGATCGTCATTGATTCCAATTTCCTGCTGCTCGTTCCGGCGACTTTTTCCTTATCCTTCCTGCTCTGGGTCTTCTGGAACCTCTTGAAGGATGAGCGCCGGCAGCGGCACTAGATAGACTCCAATGCTTATTCAGCGTCGGCCGCCTCATTCGACTGGGCTGCAGCTTGCCCGCCCAGATCAGCCCTCCAGAATAACGTCAGCATCTGCACCTGGTTGTCGTTGCTCCACGCATCGAGGGTGCGCGCGATTACGCCGGGCTTTGCTCCCGTCGCGTCCGCCAGCAACTGCAGGTATTCCGGGTAGGAGTCGGTCGCCGCGCCATTGCCGGCTGAACCGGCGGTGGCCGGGGTTCTCCTGCTTTCAAATCGCGCACGGTTCGCCGGATCCCAACCCCAGGCCAGTTCGACTGCGCTCACCGGGAGCCCGGCATCGGCCATCTTGTCCGCCTTTCCCGGAAAACGCTGGATAAAGATCGCCTGATCCACCCAATCCATGATGGTAAAGAGCGGCGATCGGGTAAACAGCGCCAGGGTTACAAAGTCCGCCGTGGCCAGATGCTGCACGCTTTCAATGCCCTCTTCGAGCAGGCGCTGCTCCTTCCAGTAGTCCACACCCTGCACCAGCTGCAAACTCAGTTCGTTCCGCTTGGGCGCGGCCTCTGACTGCAGCAACTTGGCGCGGAGATTGCGAATCAGCTGATCGAAGACCGCAACGCTGGCCGGAGCAATGAGAAAGTAATAATGCGCGTCGAGCTTGTCGTTTGCCAATGTGAAATGGAGAACCCCCGCCAGTCCCAGCGAGAGAATGACGCGATAGGCCGCCCACCAGAACATCTGGCCGCTGATGTCCCACACGAAGATGCGCCGGACCATGATGCCGGTGTTGAAGACAAAGCCACCCAGAAACGTATAGATAAGATAGCTCGGAGGATTCAGTCCGCCCCCCGTGCAGGCCGTCCAAAGACTCGAGCAGGTCGACCCGATGCTTGCGAAAAGTGTCAGAAATTTCTGGAACCAATCAGCGACTCGCTGGTCCCATGGCGGTTTTTCGTAGCCCACAGGAGCCGCCGCAACCTGACCGCTTGCAGTTGGGAGGCTTGCGATCTGCGCCGGCGCGGTTGCCGGATTGCCAGCGGAGCTTGGAGCCGCATTTTGGGCCGCGCTCACCGTGGCTTGCGAGCCCTTCGGGTCTGGAGTATCCTGCCCCGGCTTCGCCGCATCGCGGGATGCCCGGCGGCGATTCGGGCCGGACGCTGGGGCGCTGCCCGCGACGGGCGGGGCATTCGCCGTCTGGACGACTGAAGCCTGCGCAGCAGCAGCCGGAGCGGGCTTAACGGCACTCGCGCGCACCTGGTACCACACCAGAACCATCAGGAACCCGAGCAGATAAATAATGCACAGAAACCCCGCCGGGAGATGATACCGCAAGTTGGCAAAGAGGCTGCGGCGCTGAAAGACCATCTCAGTGTTGCTGTCCTGGGAATCGGCAGATTTGCTGTGCTTGCCTTTGGCGGATTTGCCGTCGTTGCTCTCTCCAGAGTCCCCGTCCTTGCTATCGGCAGATTTGCTGTCCTTGCTTGGCCATGCGCTTCTTCCGTAGATCGCATCGAAGACTGCCAAATCGGTCTTCTTTCTCCGATGGATCACCGCCATCTCCTGGTATTTTTCCTTCGATGCGAATCCCCACACGAGGTAATACATCTCGGTAAGCTGGTTTTCGAGATTCGTCTTGATAGCGAGATTCCGGTCGTCGAGCGCGTTCAACTCGATGACCGTGTCAAGACGTCCCAACAATGAATTCGCCCGCCATTTCAGGCCAAAGAGCACATGCAGCAATGTGACCACAAGCGGAGACACCGACAGCAATACAAACGCCAAAGACAACAAAACCATGGAACCCCCAGGGGAATGAGGAGAATTGAAACAGGGTTCCATGTTAACCATGAACGAAGGAGTTTGAAAAGATTATTCTTACCTTTATTCTTTAGTATTCTGAGTCTGAACTTCGTTTACAAAATGGACTCTCATCCTGAGCGGAGTCGAGCGCGCTTTCTTGCGACCAACGCAGTCGAAGGACCCGCGGTTCCAACAGCCTCTTTCTTCATCGAACTTTTAACTTGGGATACTACCTCGTTACTTCGTCTTACCCTCAGCCGCAGGCGTCTCCGGTTCGTCGCCAGCGTCCTCCACCAGCACCGCCGAACCGGCAACGACATCGAAGCCGGCGGCATCCTTGCCGGTTGGATGGAAAGTAATTCGCAGTGGCTCGCGTTGCCACTCGGCCGGCCCGCAAACCGGTTCAGGATGGCTCTAGGAATCAAATGCCGCCAGCCCCCTTGCCAGCACAGCTTTGCGAGCCGCCACCTGCGCCACCACGGCATAGAGGCTCTTGCCGCTGGCCGTCACTCCGCAATAAGCGCCATAGTCGCGAAACCAGCTCACCTGGCTCACGCCGGGATCGTAGTCGGGCAGCTTGAGCGCGACAACGTGGCCCGTCACTCGATCGACCAGCAGCCACGGCCCGCGCTGCCAGACCCAACGGCTTGCCGCCGCCGGGGATGGTTTTCCGCCGAACCTATCGCCGATCACAAGCTTGTCGCCGGGCAACGCATCGTTGAGTTGAATCGCGCGCCGCACCACAAAGCTGCGATCGGTCACGTCGTGGGCATCGCCAGTGGTCCACTCCTTGCGAACGCCATCGACGATCAGGGCGCGAATCTTCAGATCAGTCTCGCCCTTACCCGCCCCAGCCGGATCGCCAGTCTTCGAATAAGCCACCTTCCGCGCCGCGCCTAGTACGACAACATGCGGCTTGCGCGGAGCGGCATTAGCAGCCGGAGCGACAGCAAGCATCGACGTCAAAGCTACAATCCATAGTCTCGTGTTCTTGCTCATGCAGCTTGCTCCTATTCACTTTCCAATTTCGACGACCGGGTGTAGGGTGCCCCATCCTTGCGACGTCTTTGTTCCTGTCGCAAGGGTGGGATACCACGAACCTCAACGAGCGCACTTGGGGCGCCCCATACACCTAAAGCCCTGCCGCCTCCACCGCCCGCGCCACGCGGAAGGCTGTGCCTTCATTCAAATGCGCAGCCAGCACCTGCATCCCCACAGGCAACCCAGCCGCAGTCGCGCCGCAAGGCACATTCACGCAGCAGATACCCGCCAAGCTCGCCGTCACCGTATAAATGTCAGCGAGATACATAGCCAGCGGATCGCCGGTCTTTTCGCCTAACTTGAATGCCGGCATCGGCGACGTAGGAGTTACAATCACGTCCACCTCAGCGAATGCGCGCAGATACTCCTCGGCCAGGATTCGCCGCACCTGCTGAGCCTTCAAGTAATAAGCATCGTAATAACCCGCCGAGAGCGCATAAGTCCCCAGCAGAATGCGCCGCTTGACCTCTGCGCCGAAGCCCTCGTCCCGCGAATGCCGGTACATATCGGCCAAATTCTCGGAGTCCCTGGAGCGCGGCCCGTAACGCACGCCGTCAAAGCGGGCCAGATTGGCGCTGGCCTCGGCCGTGGCGATCAGGTAATAAGTCGGAACGGCGTAGCGCGTGTTCGGCATCGAGACCGGCTTGATGGTGCAGCCCGCATCCTTCAATGCCGCGATTCCAGCCTCGACGGCCGTTCGCACCTCGGGGTCCAATCCATCGGCAAAGTATTCGGCAGGCACTCCGACCCTGAGTCCTTCCACAGGCTTGTCGCTTTCGGCGGCGTAGTCGGGCACCGCAGCGGGAGAACTCGTCGCATCCATCGGGTCTTGTCCGGCAATCACACCCAGCAGCGTTGCCGCGTCGCGGACATTCGATGCAAACGGCCCCACGCGGTCCAGCGAAGAGGCAAAGGCGATCAGCCCATAGCGCGAGACGCGGCCATAGGTCGGCAGTACGCCCACCACTCCGCAAAAGCTGGCCGGCTGGCGAATCGAGCCGCCCGTATCGGATCCCAGCGTGGCCACGGCCATGTTGGCCGCCACAGCCGCCGCCGAGCCTCCACTTGAGCCGCCTGGAACCCGCTCCGTGTCGACGGGATTGTGCACCGGCCCATAGGCTGAATTCTCATTTGATGAGCCCATCGCAAACTCATCGCAGTTCAGCTTGCCCAGCAGCACCGCGCCCGCCGCTTCGAGCTTTGCAACTGCCGTCGCGTCATAAGGAGGCCGGTAGCCTTCAAGAATTTTGGACCCCGCCGTCGACGGAGCGCCCTTCATCACCAGCACGTCCTTGATGCCCACCGGAATGCCCGCCAGCGGAGGCAACGGATCGCCCTTCGCGGCCAAGTCATCAATGTGTGCGGCCTGCGCCAGCGCGCGCTCTTTGGTCAGGCTCAGATAGACGTTCAGGCGCGGATTCACCTGCGCGATGCGGGCGTAGTAATTCGCAGCCAGGTCGGCGGCCTTCGTGCGGCCCTCGGCAATCTCGGCGCGCAAGGCAGCCAGAGTCTTCGGCTTCTCGACAAAGTTTTCAGATGGTTTCGCTTCGCTGGACAAGTGAATCTTCCTTCCTGTTTGTCTGGCGCTTCAGATCGTTTCCAATCACAGAGGGCAAAGGCGCTCTACCGCTCAATCACCTTGGGCACCTTGAAAAAGACCCCATCGGTCTCCGGCGCCTCATGCATAACAACCGCCCGATCGAGCGAAGGCAGCCGTTGATCGTCGCGCAGAACGCTTTCGCCCGCCGCGTTTTTCAACTCGCTCACCTGGGCCAGCGGCGTCACACCGGCCGTGTCCAGTTCATTCAACTCGGCCACGTAGTCCAGAATGGCGTTCAAATCGCCGAGTATGCGCGGCATCTCTTCCGGCTTGAGCTCGAGGTGGGCCAGTTCGGCCACCCGCTCCACTTCTTCCACAGTCACTTTGGCGGTCATTGTCTGCTCTTCCTTGAATCGCGGCCTTCTTGACGCTCATTTGCACGAGTTCACGATGTTTGCTGGAAGCATTCTCTATGAAGGTCCGAAGATAGAGTATAGCTTTTCAGCTTTGCGCCCTGCATCCCGCGCCGGCTCAGTCCACGACGAGCGTTACAGTGATCTGGTGCTGCAAGCCGTTCGCGCTCACAGTCACGGGAATCGAGTATGTTCCGGCAGGCGTGAGGCCGGAGTGGGGCGGAGGTTGAGTCAGGCCTCCCCCCGATGAGGTGCAACTGGAGACGCCGCAGGCCAGCATCGCCAGAGCCGCAACGAAAAGAAGCGCCCTTCGCCGTCGCCAGAGGGCCATCGGCACCAGCACGAGCACGCACGCCAGCGGCCATCTGGGCGGCCGCGAAAGCTCTGCCGACGACGAAGGGAGCCCCGTGGCGATCTCGACCAATTCGTTGCCGGTGGTGCTCGCGGGAATGGTTTCGCCGCTCGGATTGAAGGTGCAGTAGGAGTTGGAAGGCAGTGAGCCGCATTGGAGGGTGAACGAACCCGTCGAGCCGCCGAGCGGTGTAATGGCAAGTTGGTAACTGGCAGTCTGGCCGCTGGCGACGGTTTGGCTCGACGAGCCGGAAAACGCAACGGTGAAGTCGAAGCCCATCCCAGACAGGGACGCGACCGCTTCCGCGGCCAGCACACTGCTGCTCACAGACAGACTGCCACTCTGTGTGCCTGAACCTGAAGGTTGAAACTCCACACCAACGGCGCAAGTTGCCCCAGCCACGAATGTCGAGGGGCAGGAGTTGCTGGTCACGATGAAACCGGCCGTGGCCGCGACGGTGAAGTTCGAGAGGCTCACATCTCCGACGGGGTTGGTAAGCGTGACCGCAATGGGAGAGCTGACCTGGCCCGCACTGGTTTGAGGAAAATCGATCTGGCCGGGCTGCGCTTCAACAGCGCCTGGCGTTCCACCCGTCCCGCTGAGCGGCACACTCGCCACTGTTTGCCCGCCGGATGCAACGGACAGCGCTCCAGTGAATGAGCCCGCAAGCGACGGCGAAAAAACCACCCCCGTCGAGCAGCTTGCCCCGGCGGCAAGGCTCGCGCCGCAAGAGTTGGCAGCTGCCACCAGGCTGAAAGGCAACGTGGCATTGAGGGCGAGCGCGTTCACTGCCGAGCCGCCGCTGTTGGTGATGGTCACGGTCTGCGACGCGCTGCTCTGGCCCGGAGCCACAATGCCAAAGACAAGCTGCGCCGGACTTACGTTGATTCCCTCTGCGCTCTGCCCTGCCCCGGTCAGCAGCACGCCGACCGGCGCAACGCCGGAGGTCGACGACGAAACCGCCAGCGAGGCCGTGGCTCCGCCCGACGCCGCCGGAGTGAAAGTGACCTGTACCGTGCAACTGCTGCCATTGGCCAGCGTGGCGCCGGCGCAGTTGTTCGCGCCCATGGTAAAGCTAGCGCCCGAGAGCGGAGTAATCTCAAACCCCACTCCGGCCATCGGCGATCCGCCGATATTGGTCACAGTCAGCGTCTGCGGCACGCTGGCCACGCCCACCTGCTGGCCCGGAAATGTCATGCTCGCCGGACTCACGCCAATCGCCGCCGCAGCGATGCCCGTCCCGCTTAACTCCACCGTCTGCGGCGTCGAGCGTGTGATGTCGCCGACGCTTAGTGTTCCGGCCTGGGTCGTCCCTGCCGTGGGAGCGAATTGCACGCTGATCGTGCAGCTCGAATTCGCGCCAAGCGTAGCGGTGCAGTTGTTTGACTGCTGGAAGGGTGCTGCTCCGGTTCCGGTCCAGCTCACTGAGATGGTAATAGACGTCAGATCCAGGCTGCCGCAATTAGTCAGCGTCACGGGCTGCGCCGCCGAGAGCTGCCCGACCACCGTGCCGGAAAAAGTGAGCGAAGCCGGCGACAGGGGGTCAATAGCCTGACCTGGGCAGCCTCCTCCGGCTCCCAGCAGAGGGGCTATCCAAAGCCCGCGACCATAAGTGGCCGCAATGAGGTTATGCTCGCTGGCCGATGCCGGCTGGGCGCTGAGCGCAACGACCGGCGCCTCTGGCAGCCCACTTCCAAACGGCGCCCAGCAACCGGGATTCTCGATATTGCAACTGGCAATCTGCCGCGTCGAATAGACCCCGGCATCGGTAGCGAGATAGACCGTGCCGGCATCCTGCGGGTCCACAACCAGGCCGTTGGCCGGAGTCGCGATCAGGTTGGAGGTCAGCGCCGTCCAATGCGCCCCGCCATCGGTCGAGCCGTACACCGCCTCCACCTTCTCTAGCCGGTTCCGGATCCCCGCCACCGTCAGGTAGACCGTCTCGCCGCTGCTGTCGTGGGGATCGATGAAGATGCTGGAGATGTCCAGCCCGTAGAGGTTCATCGCGTTGGTGTCGTTGGTGACCGGATTGAAGCTCAGATCCGTCCAGACCGGACCCGCGCTGCTCGCCGGATCGAAGACTGCCGATAGAACGTGGCCTGCCAGCGTCGCGCCTCCATCCAAAGAGCCGTCCATGCCTACGTAGATCACTTCATTGCCTGTGGGAAGAGCCTGCGCAGCCATCGAACGAATCAGCGCATCGCCGTTACAGTAGGGGCTGTCCGATCCGTCAAGCATCGGGCTGATCGCGTTCGCGCTCGTCCATTCCATGCCGCTCGTCTCCCCGCGCCACACACGGCAGGTTCCGATCAACAATTGCGAACTGTCGAGCGGGTCCACCAGAAAAGGCGCGGGTTCGGTCATCGTCAGCCCATCCCCGCCAACATCCGCGTCGTTGACCACGGGAGCCGAGCCAAACGCGGCAGGAGTGCAAGGGCTCTCCTGCGAGCAGAGATAGATAGAGACTCCCGCCTGGTTGTTCACAAACCAATTGGCTTCGTTTTGAGGGTCGATCTCGACCGGCCCGCCCTCGCCGCCGAGTACCTCGGGCCAATCTGCCGTCGGACCCGAAGTGTTCTTCACGCCCGCGGTTCCATTCACCCCCAACCCGGCCATCATCGTGTAAGGCGTCGAGCCTACCTGCGGAATGGTGACCACCTCGGCCAGCGAACCAATGCTCCCATTCAAATTCTGGAAGTGAGCCGCATCGCTCGTCGAGCAAACCTCGCCCGTCTCGGCAATAGCGTCTGTCGAGCGCCATAGCCCGCTGTCGTTGCCCACCAGGATCTCCAACGGATTGGCCGCGTTCCACGCCAGCGCGTGCTGGTATTCCCCCACCTGCGCGCAGAAACCGACCGTGGAATTGGTCGTGTTGCGCCACGGGCAGCCCTGCGAGTAGGGGCAATCGGTCTTCCACAGGTCGTTGGCTCCGGCCAGAAGGATCGTTCCATATTGCTGGCCGATTCCCGCCGGAACCGCCCCCAGCGCAAGGTTGTAGTCGCCGTTTTCAATCGTCGCAGGCCCATGGATCGTCTCCGTCTCCAACGCCGCCGTATTCCATTGTTGCGTCTGCAAAGCCGTCCAGACGGTCTGGCTGGCGCATGCGCCCGCGCTGGCCGCGCACTCGTCCTGCCATATTCCCTGGTCCTGATTGGCGATGTCCACCGTCCAGGCAAAGGTGTCGCCGGTCTGGGGATTCACCGCCAGCGTGCCGCGAAAGATCGGGCAGCCTATCGATCCAATACCGTCGGTGTTAGCCGGACAGAGCTCTGAGCTTGTCATCAGGCCCGCGCCCGGCTGTGCGGCCATTCGCGTCCAGGTGATGCCGTCTGCCGACTGATAGTAGCCGTGGAAGCGCACAGCCGCTATAAACAGTTGCCGCACCGGGTTCCACACCACCGAGGTGGCCGCATTCCCATCGCGAAGTACGAAGTGGAGGTTTGGCCCCTGAATGTCTTCGCCGGGTCCGTCCGTGATCGTCGCCAGCGACCAACTGGCTCCGCCGTCAGAGGAGTAGTAGAGCCCTTCGTAGCTCGTCCCCGAGGCCGCGGCATTCACCAGCATGCCTTCATAGGCCTGCGAGACCGCAGCCACCACCAGTTGCGTATTCACCGTGCTCCAGGCAAAGCCGGCAAAGCCCTCCCCGACAAAGCTGTAGAGCTGGTCCGACGTGGTGGAAATCAGGCTCCAACTGCCTCCGCCGTCGGTCGAGCGCAGAATCCCCGCGCCGTAGTAAGAATCAAGCGCATCGTTCGGGTCGCCCGTGCCGGCCAGAATCACTCCCGTCGCGTCCGGCTGCACGGCCAGCGCGCCGATGCTGATCGAAGCCTCCGTGACGTTGTTTAAGGCCGGCACATTGTCGGTGAGAGGGATGAAACTGATGTTGGACGCGTCAGAGGTGTCCACATTCTGAGACCGCCAGACCCCACCGCCGGTTGTTCCCACGTAGAGAGTGTTGCCGGTCGCATCGGACGGGTCCAGAGCCAGCGCGGAGACTCGGCCCGTGACCAGGCCAAAGCTCTGCGACTGAACGGCAACCGGCCCCAGCGGCTGCCAGATTGCGCTTCCCTGCGTCGGGGTCTCGGCCTGTGTTTGAATCTTGTCCGCAGGGACCTTCGTGCTCCGGCCGAAAACTCCGGGCCGCAACCCACCTCTCGCCGCGCCGATCGTCCAGCCGCGCCGCGCCAGAAATCGCTGTGCCTGAACCACACGTGGGGGCAACGTCCCCTGTCGCACCACCTTCTTTCTGTCATCCTGAGCGTAACGAAGTGGAGTCGAAGGACCTGCGGTTCGGTGCACTTCTAGGGTGGGAGAGCCGGAACTTCGATCAGCGCCGGGTGCCCCATCCTTTTTGTCATCTTGAGCAAAGCCGGGTGCCCCACCCTTTCCGCTTCTTTCTGCGGAAAGGGTGGGATACAAAGAACCTCGACCTGATTTAGACGCTGCACTTTGAGCACTTTGCCCATGCATCGATGCAGCCATAGCGCCCAGCACCACCGCAGCCGCCGTCAAAGCCAGCGCAAGCCCCGCGCAATGGCGCAGCAAAGCCATGCCGCGAGAGGCACAGTTTCCGAATAACCGCTGAAGCGCAAAAATGCTCACACGTATCCTGCGTACGATTCCGGGAGAGGACTCCTGCATCCCCTCTCTCTGGTATCGGCGTCATCCGAGGGGGACTTGATGGAATTCCAATGGGTTGGAACCTGCGAAACGCGCAGCGGTCTGGATTGAGATTTGACTTGGATTATAGATCAGGAGCGGGACGGCTGGTTCTTCAGCGATCGTTCAGCACACGTGCAATCTCCGGTTCAGCGTTGGTTCTGACAGAATCACCGCTCGGCTCCGGTTGCAGAGATCGGTCTGTAATCCTTGCGATCAAATACCGACTTTCGCAATCATCTCTGCGCCTTTGGACTGAGAGTGCGACTTGCCTTGGATTTCCTCACGTTTCATTGCTCCGCCGCACCTGGAGCGGCCGGCTCGGCCCAATAGCTGGTCCGCGCCGTCACTTCAAGCCCTTTGTAGCCGGGCAGCTTGAGCGTCAGCATGTGCAACCCGGGGTGCGGCACCTGCGGATGGAAACTGAGAATGTACCGGTTCGGCAGGTGATTCCCGATTGCCGTCAGGTCCTGCTCAAGATTCCTCTCGCTGCCCAGCTTGAAGTACTCGCCTCCGGTCAGCCGCGCCACCGTCGCGGGAACATTCTTGAGCAGGCTGTCGGCCGTCGCGATCGCTGCCATCTTTGCAAAGGTCAGCGGCGGCACAAGTTGCGCCACGCAATCATAGAACTGCGACCACTTGCTGGTCGGGTCATCGGGTCTGGGGTTGGGCTCTTTTCCCATGCATCCGTGTGGCGGATTGGGCCGGGGATTCTCAAACGACTGCCATCCGCCGCTGCTGATCGGGAGTTGGCGATGAGCATAGTTCACAGTCTCCGACTTCGCGGTTGAAAAGCCGATCGCGTAAATGGTCGTGTTGCTATCCGTGATAGCCCGGACTGCCTGCTCCATGGTTGTTTCGCTGCCGCGATCCGCCGTCTCGCTCACCAGCAGGATCGCCCGGCGGTAGCCCGCGGGCTGGGCCCGCAGTTTGTCTGCTGCCAATTCCAGGCTGTCCAGGATGGCCGCGCCATTGTCGCCCATCGGCTCGTCGTGCATCGAATTCGGCCCGGCGCAGTTGTCGAAATGATTCTGCCGCGAGCATCCCGCCGAGAGATTGCGCAGCGTTGAAGCCGCCGCGTCCAGGTCGGAGGTAAAGCTCTGAATCAGTGTCGGGCTGCTGTCGAACGTGACCACCGCCACGCGACCTTCGACGCTCCCAAATAATGACGGCAACATGGGCGCCAGCGGCGGCACCAGCCGCTCGTTCTTCTGAAATTGCCTCGCCCCCGCGCCGCCCACCTCGATGACGATCACCAGTGCCAGCGGCTCATTCCCCGTCTCGTGCTCAAGCCTGAGCTTCTGCGGCACGCCGTCGTCGGTCAGTGCGAAGTCACTGGCCTGGAGCGTGTAAACAACTTTGCCGGCCGCGTCCCGCACCAGCGCCGGCACAAGCACGTCCGTCGTCTCGCTGGTGAAGATGGAACCCGGCTCGCCGGGTGCAGGCTGCTGGGCTTGAATTGCCGTGCTAACCACCACAAGCACCACTATCACGGCCAAGCTGAGTCGCAGCTCCATTTTCCTCCCTGATGCATCTGAAGCATTGAACAGAGTTTAGACGGTCCTGTCGAGCAATCGGCACGAAATGGCTTCCGGGGTGCGTCCGCCTCCGGCAGTCTGTTTAAGATAGACCCATGAGTCTCAAGGGAAAAACCGTCTTCGTCACCGGAGCCTCCTCAGGCATCGGCGCGGCAACGGCTCTCGCCTTCGCCGCCGAGCGTGCGCACCTGGTTCTGGCGGCTCGCCGCGCAGAGAAGTTGTCCGATGTGGCCTCTACGGCGCTCGAGCGCGGGGCTGAGTCCGTGTACACGATCGGCCTCGATGTGCGCGACCGCGAGGCCGTCGGGCAGGCCATCGCTTCGCTCCCCGCCGAGTGGGCCGCCATCGACATTCTGGTCAACAACGCCGGCTTGAGCCGTGGCCTGGAAAAGCTCTACGAGGGCAAGACAGAAGACTGGGAAGAGATGATCGATACCAACGTGAAAGGCTTGCTCTATGTGACTCGCGCTGTCGTTCCGGGGATGGTCGAGCGGGGCCGAGGCCACGTGATCAATCTCGGCTCGACCGCCGGCGAAATCACTTACCCCGGCGGCGCCGTCTATTGCGCCACCAAGGCCGCCGAGCGCGCCATCAACGATGGCCTGCGTCAGGATGTACTGGGGACGCCGATCCGCGTCACCACCGTCGACCCCGGCATGGTCGAAACCGAGTTCAGCATCGTCCGCTTCCACGGCGACCGCGAGCGGGCCGGCAACGTGTACAAGGGCATCAAGCCGCTCACAGCGGAGGATGTAGCCGAGGTGATTGTCTGGGCCGCGAGCCGGCCCGAGCACGTGAACATTGCGCGGGTGCTGCTGACGCCCGTGCAACAGGCCAACTCCCTGCTCTTTCACAGAACGACCTAGCGCGAAGAGACCTCGCAAGCCATGCGGGAAAAAAGTCCAATCTCCGCAACCAGCAAAAAAGCCCGCGTTCTGCGGGCCGATCCAGTTCTAGTTCATCGCCTCTAGCTGCCCTTCAATCTGTGCCAGGGCGGCTTCCAGAGCAGCGCGCCGTGCCGGGTGAGAGGTCCTTTGCGACAAGATGTTCTCTCTTTGCAAATTGAGCGCCTGTCTTCTGCGTGCTCGTTCAGTGCGCGCTTGTTCGGCCCGGCGCTTGGCTTCCTCGCTTACAAAACCATGGCCGGGGGCGACCTCCGGTTGCTGCAAGGCAGTTGCCATTCATTCCTCCAAGTACATCTTTCTCACGGATTTACTTTCCTTCGCCGGGAGAACTATCTTCATTCTACGAGCCTTTGGCCTCGTTGCGTCCCGCAAAATGAAAACGGTCACCATTGGTGCAAAGGAGGTCCTTCCATGCGCGCCGGTCAGATTTCATCCTTTGGCGTTGACTCCCTTGAGTTTGTCGAGCGCCCGGCCCTTCAGCCCGCCCCTGGCAAAGTGCTGGTACGCGTCCATGCGATTTCTTTCAACTATCGCGATCTGATGGTGGTGAAGGGCCTCTACAACCCCAAAATGAAGCTGCCGCGCATCCCCTGCTCCGACGGCGCGGGAGTCATCTCAGCCGTCGGCGAGGGCGTAATCCAGTGGAAGCAAGGCGACCGCGTGGCCGGCATCTTCATGCAGAACTGGCTGGACGGCCCGCTGACCCCCGCGAAATCGATCGGTGCTCTGGGCGGCGACATCGACGGCATGTTGGCCGAGTACGTGGTCCTTAAGGAAACGGGTCTCGTCCGGCTTCCCGCGCACCTGAGCTCTGAAGAGGCCGCCACACTGCCCTGCGCTGCCGTCACCGCCTGGAATGCGCTTGCCATCGGCAACGTGAAACCTGGCGCGACAGTCTTGATCCTGGGAACTGGCGGGGTCTCGATCTTCGCTCTTCAGTTTGCGCGGCTGATGGGCGCACGCGTGCTGGGCGTTTCCAGCTCATCGGACAAATTGGCCCGCGCTTGTTCGCTGGGCCTCGCGGCAGGCCTCAACTACCGCGAAGATCCAGACTGGGACCGATGGGCGCTCGATCAGACCGGCGGCGAGGGTGTGGATCTGGTCGTCGAAGTGGGCGGCCTGGGCACGTTGCCCCGGTCTCTGAAAGCCCTGCGCACAGGCGGCATCATCGCCCAGATCGGCGTGCTGACCGGAACTTCCGAGCCCTTGCCGCTACCCCTCATTCTCCATAAACAGGCACGCATCCAGGGCATTTACGTTGGCTCGCGCAGAGACTTCGAAGAGATGAACAATGCCATTGCGCTGGCGGCTCTGCGCCCGGTTTACGAGAGCTTTCCCTGGTCCCAGGCTCGCGATGTCCTGGCCCGCATGGAAGCAGCAGGCCACTTCGGCAAGCTTGTACTGACGGTGGAATGAGCCGGTACTATCGTTTGTTGGAAGTCCGAATTCCCGTTTCAGTTCGGCCGCCCCCGTGAGATACCCTGATGTACATACAGCACCCTCCCCCAAACCAGGTGAAATTCTTGATCGTCGAAATTGAAAACCTGACAAAGATTTACGAGTCGAAGCTCCGCGTGGTGGCCGTGGACGGAATCGACCTGGAGCTGAAACAAGGTGAAATCTTCGGCCTGCTGGGACCGAATGGAGCCGGCAAGACAACCACCATCTCGATCGCCACAACGCGCACGCTTCCCACCAGCGGCACAGTGCGCATCGCGGGCATCGACGTGGTCCGGCATCCGGCTCATGCGCGCCGGCTCATTGGAGTCGTTCCCCAGTTCAACACACTCGATCGCTCGCTGACCGTCTACGAGAACCTTTGCTTCCACTGCCGCTACTTCGGCTTCAACCATCAGAATGCCAAAGCGCGCTCCCTTGAGCTGCTGACGCAATTCATGCTCACCGAGCGCAAAGACGTCTATCCGGCGCAGCTCTCCGGCGGCTTGGCCCAGCGGGTGCAGATCGCCCGCGCCATCGCCCACCGTCCGACGGTCTTGTTTTTGGATGAGCCGAGCGCAGGTCTCGATCCGCAGAGCCGCATGGCCATGTGGTCGGCCGTCGAGGGGCTGCACAAGGAAGGCATCACCGTGCTGCTGACCACGCACTATATGGAGGAGGCCGACTCGCTCTCTGACCGGCTCGCGATCATCGACCATGGCCGCGTGCTTGCCCTTGGATCGCCTGAGAAGCTCAAGTCAACCTTCGGCGCGCACACCATCTTCAATCTCAAATTGAGATCTCTTGACAGTCTGGAGCCGCTCGTCGCTACCTTGATGTCTCGCGAGGATGTGACTGGCGCCGAGATCACTCCCGATGGGCTGCGGGTAATCGCCGCCAACTCCGACGGCCTGCTTCCCGAGCTTGTGCAAGCCACCGCCGGCCACGGACTGCGCGACCTCACCATCACCGAGCCGAGCCTCGAGACCGTTTTCATTCAGCTCACGGGGAGGGATCTGCGTGAATAGCCCAGAGATAGGGAATACCGAACAGGGAACGGACCGCTCGCCGGGAACCCCGGCAGGAATCAAACCCGTGGCCGCGCTTCGTGCCGGACTGCGCGGCGTGACGAGATTTGCGAAGGAGATTCGGGAGCTGTTCCTTCAAGACATGGAAGTGCTGACCAGAGAGTTGCGCCATTTAGCCTCTGAAGGCTGGGTGCCCCAGGTCCCGATTTTGGGAACTGGGAATTCTGAAGTCTCAACTAGCCCCACCCAACAGCCCCCTTTCGGTCGCGGAATATTCTTCAAGTCCTTTCTCGGTCTCTTTCTGCGCGACCTGCGCGTGCTGACGCGCGAGTTTGTGCCCTTTCTCCTGCGTGTCGGCATGCAGCCGCTCTTGTTTCTCTTTGTCTTTACCTTCATCCTGCCGCGCATGGCCACCGGCAATCCGATGGCCGTCGGCGGCGGCGGCTCATCCGGCGCCGCTGTTGACTTCGGCACTATCCTTCTTCCGGGCTTGATGGCCGTGGCCATCATGTTCTCCGGCATCGCCGCCGTCGCGCTTCCACTCTCCTCCGAGTTCGGCATCACCCGCGAGATCGACGATCGTGTCATGTGCCCGCTGCCGTTGTGGGCCGTGGCCCTGGAGAAGGTCTGTTTCAGCGCCATGCAGAGCATCATCGCGGCGCTAATGGTGATCCCCATGGCCTACTACATTCCCGCCAAGCCGGTCGTGGCGCACGTGGCCAGCTGGTTTCTATTTGCGCTGGTACTGCTGCTGGCGAGTTTGCTTGCCGGATCGCTGGGCCTGGTCATCGGTTCCACCGTGAATCCAAAGCAGATTGGCCTGGTCTTCTCGATCATCGTCGTGCCCATCACTTTTTTAGGGTGCGTCTACTATCCGTGGATGGGGCTATTCAAGAACATCCGCTGGCTCTCCATGGCTGTTCTCTTCAATCCCATCGTCTACATGAGCGAGGGGCTGCGCGCCGCGGTCACTCCCAGCATCGGCCATATGCCATGGTGGGCAATCCTGGTGGCGCTTGTCTTCTTCACCGCCGCGCTGGGCCGCTGGGGGCTCAAGGGGTTTCTGGGAAGAGTGCTGTCGTAGGAAACAAAGGCAAGCAGCAGGAGCCGGATCGACTGTTTCTTTACAGGCAGGGATGGGACAACCGGCCTATACTAATGCAGTGACCGTTGATCGACTCAATCTGCGGAAATTGTCGCTGTTTCTGGCTCCGGCCCTGCTCCTGGCGGCCGGATGCGGCGGCGGATTGGTCACCGCAAAATCCGTAAATTCAGCCTTTGCCGTCACCCCCGGCTTCAGTTCCATCGACACCAATTGCGCCGGCTGCAACGCCACCAATGCCGAGGGTGCGGCAGTCCACCAGTTCACAGCCGCGCTGGCTGGCGGCAGCCAGGCTGAGGTCACCTGGTCGGTCTCGGGCGGGGACGCAAAGAGCGGAGCGGGCAGCATCAACGCCACCGGCCAGTACACGCCGCCCAGCTATCTCACCGCTGACCGCGCCGAGGTGGTGGTGACCGCGACTCTGGCCGCCAACCCCAGCTTGCGGGCAAGCTCCGTATTGACGGTGGCTCCGGGATTCCTGCAACCGCTCACGCCGGAAAACGCGGCCCTGGGCGCCAATGGAAGCCTCACGATTACAGGCTTTCTCGCCGAGGCCGGCGGCTCAACCGGCATCAACTTCAAGCTGGCGAACTCGCCAACCGGCGAAAGCGGCGGACAGGGTTCTCTGAGCAGCGTTAGTTGCCAGCGAGGCGCCCAGACCTTCACCACCTGCACCGTCACATACACGGCGCCGGCCGCAGTGCAGGCGACGGCCCCGGCATATGTGGTAGCCACGGTGGGCGGGGCATCGGCCGGTTCCCGAGCCGCCTCCGTCGTGCTCGTCAACTCCGCCGGGGTTTCGAGCAACCCGGCCACGCATCAGGCTCAGTTTCCAGCCTCGGTCGCGCTGGGCATCTCAGGCGGCAATAATGCCGACTACGACACGCGCGGCGAGCAAATCGTTGACTGCTGCAGCGGCACGCTGGGTGCTCTCGTCGAGGACGCCTCCAAGCGCCAGTACCTGCTCAGCAACAACCACGTGCTCGCCAGGAGCGACCACGCCGGCATGGGCGACGCCATCGTCCAGCCCGGCCTCATCGACAACAACTGCTCGCCTCTAGCGGACAGCGCCGGCGTGCAACCCGTGGCCGCGCTGGCAGGTTGGCTGCCGCTCCATTCAAGGCTCACCAATGCGGATGCGGCGATCGCTCAATTGACCTCACGCGCCATAGACTCTTCCGGCAAGATCCTGGAGTTGGGCGGCAAACAGGGCGACGGCACATTAGCCGCCGCGCCTCCCGGCATCACTTCGACCGGCGGCAAGGGTGAGACCGGAACCCTCGATCTGACAGTGGCCAAGAGCGGGCGGACCACTGGCTTGACCTGTGGAGGCATCTCCGCCGTTGACCTCGATGTGCGGGTCGACTATTACCTTGACTGTGCGGAGACCCGGCCCTACCTGACCAAGACCTTCACCCATCAACTGGGACTGAGCGGCAATCAGTTCAGCGACGCGGGCGACTCGGGCGCGCTGGTGGTGGATGCCGCGAACGCCGAGCCGGTGGGACTCTACTTTGCCGGCGGCACAGACATCGCAGGGGTGAGCCAGGGCGTCGCCAACCCGGCCTCCGAAGTTCTCAATGAACTCGGCGCGCAGTTGGGCGGCGGAGGGTATACCTTTGTGGGCGCGGCCGACCACGCGGTCAGCTGCCTCAGCTATGGCGACAACACCGTGGCGGCGGCGCAGAATCTCTCACTGAACGATCAAGAGTACGCGCGAGCTCAGCAGGGGCTGGGCCAGGCCCGCATGTTGGTGAACTCCTCGGCCGGCATTCTGGGCGTGGCCACCGGCAAGAGCAGCGACCACCCCGGCGAGGCCGCCGTCATCCTCTACACCGACGAGAATAGAACGGTGAATGTCCCGGCCACGGTGGACGGCGTGCGCACGCTAGTAATTCCCACGACCCCCAGGGCAGTCGTTTACGGCTGGGCGCCGCAGACGCCACTGGATGCGGCCGCCATCTCCGTGCCCGCCTCAGCCCTTGCGCAGGCCGTGGCCATTAAGAATCAGACAGCCGCCAGCCTGATGGGTCAGAATCCGGCCTTCTTCGGCGTGGGCGTGGGCCAAAGCCTTGACAACCCCCGCGAGGCCGCGCTGGTCATCTACGTTGACCGCAATCGCCTTCCCTCAAATTTGCCCGCGACTGTGGACGGCCTGCGCACCCGCTACGTCGTGATGGACCGGCTGCACGTGACCCGCTCCTACGCGGCTCCGCTGCCGTCGAGGATCCACTGCATGGCCCAAAACAAGCCGGCCGGCCCCGTTGATCCGCTCGGCTTCAAATAGCAGCGTCTGAAGCCAGTTTGATCAGACACTGCCGTCTCTTTACTTCGCCGCCAGCGCCAATGCAATCTGCAACCCATGAAAGCGGCCATTCTCAATAAAGATCTCATTGGTGCGCGATCCGGCCACGATCACTCCGGCCAGATAAATCCCCGGCACATTGCTCTCCAGCGTCTCCGGGTTGCAGACCGGCAGCCGGTCCTCGCCCTCGAAGCGAACGCCCAGCGCCTCCAGAAACTCGAAGTCGGGGTGGTAGCCGGTCATGGCGAAGACAAAATCGTTTTTGACAGTTACGCGGCCATGCGGCGTCTCGATCAGCACCGTGTCCGGTTCGATCTCGGCCACCTGAGAGTTGAAGTACGCCGTGATCTCATGGCCCTTGATGCGGTTGTCAATATCCGGCTTGATCCAGTACTTGACGTGCGCGCCGATCTCCGGCCCGCGATACACCAGCGTCACCCGCGCCCCGCTCCGGTAGAGTTCCAGCGCCGCGATGGCCGCCGAATTCTTGCCGCCGATCACCAGCACATCCATCCCGAAATAGGGGTGAGGATCGAAGTAGTAGTGATGCACCTTGTTCAGGCTCTCGCCGGGAATGTTCAGGTAGTTGGGCCGGTCGTAATACCCCGTCGCGATCGCCAGCTTGCGGGCCTGAATCCTGCCTCCCCTGCCGAAGCGGTCCATCGTGCGCGCCGTAAATGCGCCATCAGAGCCCTCGACCCGCTCCACGCGATGATACTGACGGATCTCCAGCTTGTAGTACGCCGCCACGTGCCGGTAATACTGGAGCGCTTCGTTGCGGTTGGGCTTCGTATTGGTGCTGGGAAACGGAATGCCGCCGATCTCCAGCAGCTCAGGCGTGGTGAAAAACGTCATGTGCGACGGGTAGTGGAAGAGCGAGTTGCAGACGCAGCCCTTTTCCACCACCACGGGGCGAAAGCCCGCCTTTTTGGCTTCAATGGCGCAAGCCAGGCCCGTAGGCCCCGCGCCCACCACCAATAGATCGTAGAGATCGTCGCGTGTTCCCGTAGTTTCCGCTGTGGGGTCGGTCATAGAACTAGATTAGGGCATGAGGGCACAGAAATGGCAAAATCGGCAGATGAACGGGCCAGTTCCAATCTCAGCGACCGCTTCGCTGGGTTCTGGCTCAGGGCATCCGCAGGTGGAGAACAGGGATACGAACACCCTCTGTGCCGGTTGTCCTAAACTGTTCACGAGGGAGTCTCCATGACCGTCATCCGCCAGGAAGATTTTGTTGCGAGCATCGCAGGCGCATTGCAGTACATCAGCTACTACCACCCGGTGGATTACATCACCAGCCTCGCTAAGGCTTACGAGCGCGAGCAATCCCCCGCCGCCAAGGACGCGATCGCGCAGATTCTGGTCAATAGCCGCATGTGCGCCGAGGGCCACAGGCCCATCTGCCAGGACACGGGGATTGTAACAGCCTTCCTCAAGGTCGGACTCGATGTGCGCTTCGAACCCGGCCCCGGCGGGGAGCAGAAGGACATTCAAACGCTTGTCGACGAAGGCGTCCGCCGCGCCTATCTCGATCCCGATAACAAGCTGCGCGCATCGATCCTGGCCGATCCGGCCGGAGCGCGCAAGAATACCAAAGACAATACGCCGGCCTGCGTGACTGTTGAACTGGTCAAGGGCGACAAGGTGGATGCAACGGTGGCGGCCAAGGGCGGAGGCTCCGAGGCCAAGGCCAAGTTCATCATGCTCAATCCGTCGGACTCAATTGTGGAATGGGTGCTGAAGACCGTGCCCACCATGGGCGCCGGTTGGTGTCCGCCGGGAATGCTGGGAATCGGCATCGGCGGCACCGCCGAGAAGGCGATGCTGCTGGCCAAGGAATCGCTGATGGACCCGATCGACATCCAGGACCTCAAGACGCGCGGCCCGGCCAATCGCGCCGAGGAGTTGCGCCTCGAACTCTACGACAAGGTGAACCGGCTGGGCATCGGCGCGCAGGGCTTGGGCGGGCTCACGACGGTTCTCGACGTCAAGGTGCGCGACTATCCGACGCACGCCGCAAACTTGCCTGTTGCCATGATTCCCAACTGCGCCGCGACGCGCCACGCGCATTTTGTGCTGGATGGCTCTGGGCCGGTCTATCTCGATCCGCCGAATTTAGAGGACTGGCCGAAGCTGACCTATGACGTATCGTCGGCGCGGCGCGTGAACCTCGACACGGTGACGCGCGAAGAGGCCGCAACCTGGAAGCCGGGTGAAGTACTCTTGCTGACCGGTAAGCTGCTCACGGGCCGCGATGCCGCGCACATCCGTATGACTGGCATGCTCAATCGCAGCGAAAAACTGCCGGTGGATTTCAGCGGGCGATTCATCTACTACGTGGGGCCGGTCGACCCGGTACGTGACGAGGTCATGGGGCCGGCGGGGCCGACCACGGCGACGCGCATGGACAAGTTCACGCGCCAGATGCTCGCCGAAACGGGCTTGCTGGGGATGGTGGGCAAGGCCGAGCGCGGACCGGCGGCGATCGATGCGATTCGTGAGTTCGGCGCGGTCTATCTGATGGCCGTCGGCGGCGCGGCCTATCTCGTGTCGAAGGCGATCATCGGCGCGCGTGTAGTAGCTTTTGCCGACCTCGGTATGGAGGCGATTTATGAATTCGACGTGCGCGATATGCCGGTGACCGTGGCTGTCGATTCAAAGGGATCGAGCGTTCACCAGACCGGCCCGGCAGAGTGGCAGCAGCGCATCGCCGGGATTCCGATATTACAGTGATCAGGGTTCAGATCTCTTGAACTTGTTCCATCGACCCAACCCTGAGTGGGCGTGGCTCCAGATCCTCCAGAAAAACTCGCCATGAGCAAGGTCTTGTGTCAGTCGTCCACCGGCTTCGCCGACCCGCGTTAGATGAAACGAGTCGGCGCATTTTCTCCCGGAGGGAGAGCCGATAATAGCCCCGGACAAGCGCAGCGCAGTCCTGGGTGAGCGTCAATTTGCGAGCCACAGTCCCGTAGGGACGGTGCGAAATCCACCCAAATCCGCCCAAAATGCTGGTTTCAATGAAATCAACCATTTGCAACCTTCTTGAAAAACAGTTTCTTACTAGGGCACGGCCTCAGCCGTGCCGCAATCGCCTCATAGAAACCCGGGCTTTAGCCCCTGAGGCGGGCGCTCAGGATCGCGTCGACAACCTGCTCCGGCGTCAGCGCGTCGACATGGATCGAGACATGCGCCATGCGATAGAGCGGCAGCCGGCGCTCGTAGCGGCGGGCGAGGTTAGCCTGATCGGCCAGGACGGGCCGGGTCTGCTCGGTGCCGCTACACCGTTTGAGGGTCGTCGCCAATCCCACTTCAAGATGGACCAGCAGCGTGCCAGGCGCGGTCAGCAGCAGAGCGCGCGTGGACGGGTGCTCGATGGCGCCGCCCCCCAGAGCCAGCACCAGCGCATCGGTTTGGGCAAGATGTGCGATGGCCGCGTGTTCGCGTTCGCGAAAGGCCGCCTCGCCTTGGTCGGCGAAGATCTCGGCGATGGTTGCGCCGGCCTCGGCTTCAATGGCGTCATCCGTATCGACAAAGCTCCAGCCAAGACGCGCTGCAACTAGCGGCCCCACGGTCGTCTTGCCCGAGCCCATGAAGCCGGTGAGGACAATGCGGCTTGGCGTGGCAATGGGAGTCTCGGCTTGTGCGTTGTCGGTCATCAATGCATCGTGCGGCTTCAAGAACCGCGTGTGCTCCTTACAGTATATGAATTCGAAACCGGAAGCCGCGCCCTTTCACCCCAGCGCAATCACCACCGCTCCGGCGGTAATCAGCAGGCCGCCCACGATGGCCGGCGTAGTAAGCTTCTCTCCCAGCAGCAGCCATGCAAAGACAATGACCAGCGGCACGCTGAGCTTGTCGAGCGGGGCTACCCGCGAAGCGGCCCCAAGTTGAAGGGCGCGGAAATAACAAATCCAGGACAGGCCGGTCGCGAGGCCCGAAAGCGCGAGAAAGAGGCAGGTGCGCCGGTCGAGCGCGCGAATCTCGGCCCATCCGCCCATGCCGGGCTTCGCCAGCGCAAAGACGATGCACCAGGCAAAGACCACCACCACGCTGGTCCGCAGTGCCATGGCGAGGTTCGAGTCCACATGTGCCACGCCCACCTTCGCCAGTAGTGCCGTGGCGGCGGCAAATGCAGCCGAGAGCAGTGCCCATCCAATCCAGTTCATTGAAAGCGAGCTCATGCTGAACATGGTACGCGCCCCAAGCTGGTTCGGGGGCCGTGGATTGATTCGGCGATTCTATGAGGCAGTTCGATAGAGGCCGACCCAGGCAGAGATGGCCACTTGCGGCAACTCCCATCCTCTGGCCGCAGTCGTGCAGGTTTTGCAGATAATTGACCTCCGTTGGCCGACAATAAGAGGATGATCAACGACAGGAAGCCCGGTCGACATTGTTCTCTGACCGCTGGCCCCTCAAAGGTACCCCACCCCCCTATATATATTTTCAACGCCTTGCAGGTAATTAACTTGGAAACCTGCCTCCTCGGCACACCTCGGTGCCCAATATCAGATTGGGTGCCCCATCCTTGCGCAGCATTTTTGCGCAAGGGTGGGAACCCACGAACCCCTGCAGCTCCCCTCACAATAAAAACCAACGGATCTCCGACATCGGACGCAGCTTCATCGTGTCAGATCCGGAAAACCATGAACCCCATGGCGCGCAAGCGCCGTCCGCCCCACCGCAGGTGGTTCCACCACCTCAAGCCGTTCGTCCGGCTTCAGATAGCCCTTGCGCCGAAACCACTCTTCCATCGCTGGCTGAAGCCGTGAAAGCGGAACGTGAGTCCCGGCTTCGAGCACCCCATCGGCTACCGGCAGCGTATCGTCGAAGACTGCGTCGTTGGTGAAATTGCGCATGGCAAAGTTGTCGATCCAGCGGATCGGGCAGGGGTGCCGCTCGCCGCTCGCGTCAATTCGCTGGATGGAAAGCCTGCGCGCAAACATCCTTCCACCTTAACCGAAGCACTTGGTAACTGCTCTATTGTTTCTGTTTCGTCTCCACCACGGCCTTCGCTTCCTTCCCTGGCTCGGCATCGACGTGGAACCGTTTGAAATCGTAGTCGCGTTCGGTAAAGTGCTGGCGCTGGTTTTTGACCATGAAGAGGCGGATCTGGGCGGTCCCTTCGGCTCCAGTGGGAAGCCAGATCTCGCCGTTGACCGGAGCCTGTTCGAAGCTGAAGCGCGAGCCCTTCTCGACGTTGACCACCAGTCCGCCGGCCACATGAAAATTGTCGCTGAAGCTGGCATCGATGCGCGCAATCTGGCGATCCGCCTCGTCAATCCACACCGTGCCCTGGAGCTTCTTGAAGGCTTCCTCTCCCAGGCCGTGGGTTTTGGCGTCCTTGCGGCCCATCGCGTCGAAGACGATGGTGGGGCGGCCGCGAAAGTTTTCACGGCGTGGATTGCGCACGTCGATGATCTGCAGGATGCGGCTCACGTTGAGATCCTGGTCTTCTTTGGGCTGCTCCTGCTCAGGCTTCTCTGCCCTCTCGACCTGTTTGGTGACGCGCTCGGTTTCCTTTTGCTGGTCGTGATCGTCCAGCGGCTTGCCGTCCTTCTTCACCAGTCGCGCTATATGCCGGCCGTGGACAAAGAAGACCTCCTGCTCCGTGGTCTCTGTCTTCTTCACTTGGCCGTTGGCGTCGAGATCCTGGGTCGTCTGCAGAGAAGTGTAGGTGTAGTTCTCGACGACTTTCTCTAGAGCCTTCTGGTGCTCCTCGACCTCGTGCATCAGTTGCGGAATGGCGGGCAGAGGTGCGCCAGCCGTCTGCTGGCCATCGGCTGAATGCGCCGGAAAAGGCGGCAGCAGCAAGGCCGCGAGCGAAAGGATCGGTAAAGCGCGCATTATTGCAAATCCCTTTTGAATGAATTCTATCCGGTGCGGATCGCTTCTTGATGACGACTTTGTTTTTGACTCCATTCGCCCGGAAATGTCGACGTCACCAGGCTCACTGTGATCCGGGTGGATGAAAGAGCGTATGAGCAAACTCAGCTCTAAGCACGCGCTTTCGCCACGAAACTACGCCCTTCTTAGGTGCTGATCTCCTCTTGAAAAACCCCAGATTTGAATCTATCTTGGTTGCGAGAGGTCATGCGATGAGGTTCTTCCCCGGTTCCTTCCGCAGAGTCAACTCTGCATCCGCGCTCTTCCTTACCGTGCCATTGCTCCTGGCCGGTGCTCTTCCAATCGCCAACTTGGCGGCCCAGCAGAGCAAAAGCGGGCTCGCTGCGCAGCCGGAGCCGTCTCTTGCACCAGCAGTCTTCGGGAACCCGATCCCCAGCGCACAACTTGCCTTTCTGAACGACTACGCGGGAAGGCCGTCGATTGACGTGACCAAGGACAAACGATTCGACAAGCTGATGAGGCAGTTGATCCCACGCACCATATATCACTACGGCAGCGACATGCCGCTTTCTGACGCCATCGGGACACTGCTCGATGGCGCGTCGCTTCCCGTCGATATTCGCGATGGCCGTTACGTGATGGTGGCCAGCCACGGAGGCCCATACCTATCCGGCCGGGGATTCATGTGGTTCGACATGAAGGAAGGAATCGCGTTGGGCGGCGTTTATTTCCGTCCAATCAATGGCGAGCCCACGCCCACCCTGGCCGTCTTTTCACGGCAACTGAGACAGGATTCTCTTGCCATGGGACAGCTTCCGCTGGCCTTTGCCGAGGATGTGAGCCAATGGGCGCTGATTGCCAAGCTTCCACCGATCACCGTGCGCTACTTTATCCCCGAGGACGGCAGGAAGTATGTGCTGGTGCACGACGAGGACTATTGCTCGCAAAGCGAGGATTCACCGGCCCCGGTCCAAGACGAATGTGAACGGATGAATGCCGACGCCGCCGACGCGGATCTGAAGGCCGCTACCTTCATGGCGCAAACCCACCATGCGGCCAATGCCACGGCCTGGATGCTGACTCTTGGACCGGATGCGTGGATCGGCCTTCGGGACCAGTCGTGCACCCCCGGCCCGGACAGCCTGCGGTGTCAGATTCGCCTTACGCGCCAACGCACGCAGGCGTTGCTCAACCAGCGCTGACAGCGCGCCTATTAGCTCGCGAGGCTCTTCAGGCCGGAGCCGAGACCCTTACCCGCGGCATACTCCACCACAGGTCAACTGGGACTTGGTGGGCATTTGCATCTGTTGACAGTCCATTCGCAACTGCCTAGAATTAAAGAGGGGAGCTCTACTGTTTTTCTTGGCTAAACGCTAGAAGAATCTGGTATTTAACGAGAGTTATCCGGGGTAGGGGGCGTGCGCGCCTGGTTTGCGGCGGAGCAGGCCGGCGGCTGCGATGGAGAGCGGGAAAGATGCCTGATGCGCGCATCAGTCCGCGTGAGCGGATGGTGCTTACGGCCATCATCGAGCTGTACATCGCCACCGGTGAACCGGTGGCCTCGCAGTCGGTCGCGCACTTTTTCGCCAACCGCGACGGTCTGAGTTCGGCAACCATCCGCAACGTCATGGCCACGCTCGGCGATGCGGGCCTGCTGGAGCAGCCGCACACCTCCGCTGGGCGCGTGCCCACCGCCGCGGCGTTCCGTTATTATGTCGAGCAGATCACCCGGCCAGAGACGCAGATGAGCCAAATGGCCGGCGCGCAGCCATCCAGCCTCAACGCAATGCCGCAGGCCTCACCCATGAGCGAGGCCCGCCGTGGCCAGATTGAAGAGAGCTTCTCGGGCGTCACCAGTACCAATGATTATCTCGAGCGCACCTCGCATGTGCTGGCGCTACTATCGAGCGGTCTTGGCGTCGCGCTGGCATGTTCCACTGCCAGTCAGGTGCTCGAACATATTCACTTCTCGCGCCTTTCAACGGGCCGTGTGCTGGCCGTGCTCGTCACCCAGGCCGGCGCCGTGCAAGACCGCGTGCTGATCCTCGATCGCGAACTGACCCACATCGAGATGGAAACTGCCGCGCGCTACCTCAATGAGAACTTTCGCGGCTGGCCCATCGAGCGCATTCGGGCCGAGGTTGCCAGGCGCGTCGAGTTGGAGAGGGCCGCCTATCGCCAGATGCTCGATTCCGTCGAGGAGCTCTGCCGCAAGGGTGCTCTGGCCGACGGCGAGGCCGGGCCTGTGATCTTTGTCGATGGCATGGCCAACCTCATCGCGGCGGAAGAGGATCGTGAACGCCTGCGCCAGATGTTGATGGCTCTCGAAGCCAAGCAGCGGCTGGTCGAGCTGCTCACTGCTTATGTGGATGGCCGCCAGCAGGAGGTGCGCGTCGTGGTGGGTCCGGATCTGGCCGGTCAGGCGGAGGCCTCGCTCGCCATGCAGGATCTGGTCCTGATTGGCGCCCCGGCTCGGCTGGGATCCGCCAACCTGGGTACCGTCGCCGTCATTGCCCCCACCCGCATCCAATATCAGGAGATGATCCAGGCGGTGCGCTACATCTCCGGACTCTCCGAGCGCCTCCTCGAAGTTCCGCCTGCCGAGGACTTGGGAATCTGAAGCGAAACGGAACTGAGTTCGAGCGGGTTCCCGATTGGTGAGAAGCTGTCGCTAGCCGTGCAAATTATCATTGAATCAAGTGAGAGAATTCTCCAGGGAGAAAGCATAGAGCAATGCCAGAACAGGAAACGGAATTGAAGCTGCTGGAAAGGCTCCAGCCCGAGCCCGCCGCGGCTCCTGAATTGCCGGTGAATGAAACTTCGGGCGAGTTGGAACAACCTCTTCACATGGAGGAACACATTCGTCACGAAAAGCCAAATAGCCCTGTGCGGAGCCTCCAATTCGAGGAGGCTGTGATCCCCGATCCTCCAATCCCGGATCCTCTCCAAAGCCCGTCGTCGCCTGCAAATCCGGCGGAGGCAGCAACGCCAGCCGAGTCCGCTAGCTCAGAGGAACCGCCAAGCCGAGCAGAGTTTGACCGGCTCAAGGCCGAGCGCGACCAGTTGGTCGACCGTCTGGCCCGTCTCCAGGCTGAGTTTGAGAACGCGCGCAAGCGTGCCGACCGCGATCGCATATCAGACCGCGACTACGCCACCGCCAATGTGGTTGAGCATTTTCTCCCCGTGCTCGATAACTTTGAACTGGCCCTCAAATCCGAGGGGTCGGCCGAGCAGTTGCGCTCCGGCGTCGAGCTGATCGTCAAGAAAATGGAGGACGTGCTCCGCCAACTCCAGGTGCTTCCCATCCCGGCTCTGGGCGAGGAGTTCGATCCTCGAGTTCATGAGGCGCTCGGCACGGTCGAGCGCGAAGACCTGCCCGATCAGCACGTCGGTGAAGAGATTCGCCGCGGCTATAAACTGCGCCAGCGGATGCTTCGACCGGCGCTTGTCAGAGTGGTTTCCAACCCCAAACAGAAAAGCGAATGAGTACAAATACAAACGTGAGCAAAGCTGACTATTACGAAGTTCTGGGTGTCTCGCGCGAAGCCAGCGACCAGGAATTGAAGAGCGCCTATCGCAAGCTCGCCCTCAAGCACCACCCTGACCGCAACCCTGGCGATCATGCCGCCGAGGAGCGTTTCAAAGAGGCCAGCGAGGCCTATCAGGTCCTGAGCGATGCCGACAAGCGCGCCGCCTACGACCGCTACGGCCATGCCGGCATCGGAGGCGCGGGGCAGGGCTTTGGCGGGCCCTTTGCCGGTGCCGTCGATATTGGCGACATCTTCGGCGACCTCTTCGGAGAGATGTTTTCAATGGGCGGCAATGCGCATCGCGCCAGCCGTCAGCAGCGCGGCGACGACCTGCGATTCGACCTCGAACTGGACTTCGAAGCTGCCATCTTTGGCGTTGAGACCGAGGTGAAGGTCCGCCGTCTCGAGGTCTGCGGCACCTGCCATGGCCGAGGCAGCGCCTCAGGCCGGGGCCCATCTGTCTGCGGCCATTGCCAGGGCCGTGGACAGGTCCGCTACCAGCAGGGATTCTTCGCCGTGGCCCGCACCTGCTCCGCCTGCGGCGGCAACGGTCAAATCATCGGCGACCCATGTCCGACTTGCCGCGGGGAGTCCCGCGCGCCCAAAGAGCTCAAGCTCAACGTCAAAGTGCCTCCCGGTGTCGAGGCCGGTACCCGCATCCGATACGCCGGCGAAGGCGATTCCGGCCGTTCCGGCGGACCCAAGGGCGACCTCTACGTTGTCCTGTCCATCCGGCGGCACGAGTTCTTCGAACGCGAAGGCAACCACCTTCGCTGCGTCGTCCCCATCAGCTTTCCCCAGGCCGCCCTTGGCGCCGAGATCGAGATCGATGCCATCGACGGCCCGGTCAGCCTGAAGATTCCAGAGGGCACACAGAGCGGCCGCGAAATCCGCGTTCGCGGCCGCGGCGTCCCCATTCTCAACGGCAAGGGCAACGGCGATCTCATCGTAAAAGTGGTGGTCGAGGTTCCCCGCAAACTCAGCCGTGCGCAGCGCGATCTTGTCACTCAGTTGGCCGAGTCGCTCTCCATCGACAACAAGCCCTCCTCTTCCACCCTGATCGAAAAGATGAAGGACCTCTTCAACTAGAATGAGAGGACATGTTCCTTACCGGGGAGAACCCTCGCTTCGGGCTAAAATGAACTCAGTCGCGCCCATGCGAAAGTGGCGGAATTGGCAGACGCACCAGACTTAGGATCTGGCGGAGCAATCCATGGGGGTTCGAGTCCCCCCTTTCGCACCATTCCCAAATCCAATCTGCCTGAAGAGTCCGTGGGGTGGAGTCCCGGCCAGTCCCCGGCGTCTTCGCGTCACCCGCCCCCACCGGAGTAATCTGGAGAAACCATGAGTCCATCCGCACAGCAGCCGCAAATGAACCTCGTCCAGGCTCCCGATTACCGCGAGTCCTACGCCAACAGCGTCCACATCCGCGTCAGCGTCTGGGACTTCCAACTGTCCTTCGGCCTGGCCTCAAGCGACTCCCCCGACCAGGTTTCCATCCGCAACCACACCGCCATCTTTCTCAGCCCGCAGCAGGCCAAGGCCCTGTTTAATCTCCTCGGCCAGAACCTCGCCCAGTACGAGCAGGCCTTTGGCGCGCTCAACCTTGAGCCGCAAAGCCACAACTTCCCGCAGGGTCCAATCAACTAAAGGATCGAAGACTTGCGCTGGAAGAGTTTCATCATGCCGCGGCTCGACGCGCCCTTTCCCGCCTGGAGAATCTTCCCGGTGGTCTTCGCGGCCCTCTATGCCAGCCACTACACCCTGCTTCGTCTGCCCTACTACTGGGACGAGGCCGGCTACTATATTCCCGCGGCCTGGGATTTTTTTCGCACCGGCTCGCTGATTCCCATCAGCACGATGACCAACGCGCATCCCCCGCTGCCGAGCATCTATCTGGCGCTCTGGTGGAAGCTCTCCGGCTTCTCCCCCGAGGTCACGCGCACCTCCGTGCAGATGGTGGCCTCGCTGGGGCTCGTTGCCGTCTGGCGGCTGGCCATGCGCCTCACCGGCGTCGCCTCGGTAGCCTTCTGGACCGTCACCCTTACCGCCCTTTATCCCGTCTGGTTTGCCCAAAGCACCCTGGCCCATGCCGACATCTTCGCCGCCGCCTGTTCGCTCTGGGGGTTGGTCTACGCCCTCCCCGCAATCGGAGCGCTCAACAATCAGTCCAGCAAGCCCTGGGCTGCCGCCGTATGGTTTGCTGCCTCGGTCCTTTCTAAAGAAACGGCCATCGCCATCCCGCTCACCCTGGCCGCCGTCAGCCTGGTCGAGAGTCTTCGCGCCCCAGGAAGCGCCCGCATCAGGCTCTGGCGCGAGGCCACCTGGTTTACGAGCAGCCTGCTGCCGCTCGTCGCCTGGTACGCCTACCACTACGCCAAGACCGGCTTTCTCTTCGGCAATCCCGAGTTCCTGCGCTACAACGCTAAAGCCAATCTCGCGCCCTTCCGTATCGCGGCCGCCTTCGGCTATCGCATCCTGCATCTCACCGCGCACATGAACCTCTTTGTGCCGGTGGGGATCGCCCTGGCTTCCCTGCTGCTCGACCCGCGCCCCGACAGGGTTCAGGTATCAGAGATCAGAGATCAGGATTCAACCGAAAGCTCCGACGAAGCAGATACTCTGGGTGCCCCATCCATTCGCCTTTCTTCTGGCGAATGGGTGGGAAACGACGAACCTCATCCCCGTCCGGCGATCGCCCCGGCCGCGATGCGCCGCATTCTCTGCTTGCTGTTGGCGAACGCGCTGCTCTTCAGCGTCCTCGGCGGTGCGCTGCTCCTGCGCTACCTGTTGCCCATGTTTCCGCTGGTCCTGTTGATTGCCGTCTCCACCTTGTACCGCCGCGCGCCCTACTGGAATGGCCTGGCCATCTTATCCGCCGCAGCCTTCATTTTGGGGCTTTTCATCAACCCGCCCTATCGCTTCGCTCCAGAAGACAATCTGGCCTACGCCCGCGTGATCCGCCTCCACCAGGCCGGCATCGATCAGCTCCAACGGCTCTACCCCGGCGCAACGGTGCTCTCCGCTTGGCCCATGACGGATGAGCTCACCCGCCCCGAGCTCGGCTACCTCAAGAGTCCCTTTGCAGTCGATCGCATCGAGGACTTTACCGCCCCGCAGATCGCCCGCGCCGCACAGGAGCCGGAGAAATACACCGCGGCCCTGGTCTTCTCGACCAAGTACGATCCGCCCTCACTGCCGCTTAGTCTAGGAGCAAAGGGCGAAGCCGTCGACGAGGAGTATTTTGGCCTCCACCACGACATGCAGCCCGAAGCCATTGCCCTCCAGCTCCACGGCAGCATGGTCTGGAAGCAGGAAGACCACGGCCAGTGGATCGCCCTCATCCGATTCAGCCGCCAATTCGATGCGCGTCTCACGGCTCCACGGTAGGGATATATTTGTGCCTCTATAGAACCATATGAATAAGTTGTAAACATATGAGTTGATAATAGATTCAAGTTATCACTGGATATGTGTCTCTGCAGGAGCGGCTGGCATCAGAAATAGGGGTACCCCAGGTGCCGGGGTCCCCACGAACAGGTCTTCGTCCGTGGGGTGGAGGTGCCTCACCTTTGGGCACCTGGGAAACCACGAACCCCATGCGAGCGAAAAGCGAGCGTCTGGCCCCACCGCAGGTGGTTGGCTCCGCCGCAGGTGGTTACCCCACTTCCAGCATCCGGTCCAGCGCCACCTTGGCCCACTTCTTCACACTAGCCCGCACCTGAATCCGATTCACAACCCGCCCCTCGACCAGATTCTCCAGCGCCCACGCCAGATGCTGCGGAGTGATCCGGTACATCGTCGTGCAGAGGCAACCTGTGTCATCAAGCGTGATCACCCGCTTGCCCTCGGCCTCAAACCGCCGAGCCATCCGGTTCACCAGGTGGATCTCGGTCCCCACGGCAAACATCTGCCCCTCGGGCGCCTGCTCCACCAGCGCGATCAGCCGCTCGGTCGAACCAAGCGCGTCGGCCTTCTGGCAGACCTCGAACCGGCACTCGGGATGCACGATCACCTGAATGCCGGGATATTTTGCGCGGACTTGTTCCACGTGGCTCGGCAGAAAGCGCTGGTGCACCGCGCAATGCCCCTTCCAGAGCAGAATGCGGCTGGCGGCGAGCCGTTCCTTCGTCTGCCCTCCCTGAATCGCCCAAGGATCCCAGACGACCATTTCTTCCAGAGGTATCCCCATCGCAAAGCCGGTGTTGCGGCCCAGATGCTGGTCCGGCAAAAACAAAATACGTTTATTTCGCGCGAATGCCCACTCAAAGGCTGCGCGCGCATTTGAAGACGTGCACACAAGCCCGCCCCGCTCGCCGCAGAAAGCCTTGATGGCAGCGGTCGAATTCATATAGGTCAGCGGAATGATCTCATCCGCAAGGCCCAACGCCTCGAGCGCCTCCCAGCATGCTTCCACCTGCGAAATCTCTGCCATATCCGCCATCGAGCAGCCCGCGTTCAGATCCGGCAAGATCACCTGCTGCCCGGTGTGGCCCAGCACGTCCGCGCTCTCGGCCATGAAGTGCACACCGCAGAAGACGATGTACTTCGCGTCCGATTCCGTGGCGATCTTTGAGAGCTTGTAGCTGTCGCCCGTCGCGTCGGCGAAGCGAATTACTTCGTCACGCTGGTAGTGGTGGCCAAGCAGCAGGGTTGTCGCACCCAGCCGCGCGCGCGCCTCCGCGATGCGGGCATCCATCGTATGGTCAGGGAGCGCAAGGTAGTTTTCGAGGCTACAGGTACTGCCAGCCTCCGGCGAGGCCGCCGTCAGATCGTCGAGAACCAGGTTCACCGCATTCCGCCTTCAGTCCAGCTCGCCCTGAAAAATCCAATACAGGGCAGCGAACGGGGATGTTGAAAGCTAAAGCATGGCCTGCAGTGGATGCACTGACGCTGCTGAAGATTTCGGCCGATTCGCCGTTCTCATCAGCAACACCCCCACCCACGGGGTTGTTGCAGCCCTTTAACACTTAGACGCGGCCCAAAGCCAGTAGACTCGGGGAAAATCCACCCGGCAAAAGCCGATTCCACTGCTGATCATTGTAACGCAGGGTTAACAGAGAAACCAAATGGTGATGGCTACGGCCGTTCGGTCGATTCCTATATCGGTTTTCCTCCTCTCAACAAAAGCAAAGAATCCCCTGCGCGCGACAAGCGAGCCTCTGGCCCCGCCGCAGGTGGTTGCAGATAATTTCCCCTCAGCCCGGTAGAATGGCAACAGGAATCGGTGTGGAACCTCTGGCCGTCAGCAAGTAAAAATGCTCCGCCCCCACCCCCCACCCCCCAAAAACCGGCCATTGGAGAACAGATTTTCCTCTGTAAATTAAACATAATAAACAGATTAGATTCTTGACGTATTGCCGAATCAGTAAACATAAAGGCCTTTTTTTGATCGTTTTTCAGGCCATTTTAGGGCAAAACAGACACAAAACAGGCCGAAATACGTCGATTGATTCAAACCGCAGGCAGTTTGTTCCCGCCTCGCACTGACAGGTATCATGATTCTTCATGGGGATGCCGCAAACAATTGAAGTTGCCAGTCTTGGATTCGAAAATTCTCTGATCCTGATGGTGCTGGCGCTGGTGGTCTTCGGGCCGCGGCGGCTGCCGGAGATCGGCCGCCAGATCGGCAAGCTCATGTACGAGATCCGCAAGGCCTCCAACGACTTCAAATTCCAGATGGAAGACGAGTTGCGCAAGGCCGAGGAGGCCGAAAGGCAAAAGAAGGAACAGGAGCGCCTCGCAGCGCTGGCGCTCGCGGCTCCCGCACCGGCAGTTGTGGATTCTCAGAAGTTATCAGAAGCGCCCGTGGTCGATGGTCAATTCCCAATCCCCAGCCCTTATCCTGAAGAGGGCGTCTACCCGAACGTCTCTCCGGCAGTCTATGAGCCGCAAGAGGCCTATCCGCGCATTCAGCCGCCTTCAAATGGAGAACAGATAGCGGCGGAGCGGCCGAGCCGCATGGCAGAGGCCGGCAAGGCTCCTGCTGAAACCCAACCAGACCAAACCACGGAGCACGAACACCATGGTTGACCCCGCGGACGTAATCGGCAAGGCGCGGGAGGCCGTCAGCCAGCGCGCTGAGCTGCCCGGCATGAGTCTCATGGAACATCTGGACGAGCTGCGCAAACGCATCGTCCGCTCGGCCATCTTCCTGGCTGTGGGCTTTCTGGCGGCATGGGCCTTTCACGACAGATTTGTCGGCTTTATCCAGGCGCCGCTCAACCGCATCGGCAAGTCGCTGGTCTTCACGCACCCGATGGATCCCTTGAACCTGGACCTGCAGGTCTCGCTGGTCGGCGGTGCGATCCTGGCCTCGCCCTTCATCCTTTTCCAGGTATGGCTCTTCATCGCGCCGGGACTCTACCAGAAAGAGCGGCGCTTCGTCGTCCCCTTCATGGCGGCCACGGTGGGACTCTTTCTCGCCGGCGCGGCCTTTGGCTACTTCTACGTGCTGCCCGGCGCGTTGCAAATCCTGATCGTGAACTTCGGCCATAACTTCACGCCGATGGTCACTATCGAGGAGTACTCCAGCTTCTTTCTCTCGATCATCCTCGGTCTGGGCATCAGCTTTGAGCTGCCGATTCTTATCTTCTTTCTCGCTCTCTTCGGCATTGTCAGTCCGAGGTTCCTGTGGAAGAACATTCGCTACGCGATTCTGGCGGTCTTCATTGTGGCGGCTGTGATTTGTCCCAGCCCCGACCCCTGGACCATGTGCATCTACGCCGTTCCCATGCTGGGGCTCTATCTGATCGGCATCGGAGTGGCATGGTGGGTCCACCCCTCGCGCAGAAAAAAGAAAGAGGCGACGAATTGATCCGTTCCTTTATTTGGAAGAGTGTTCCGATAAAGACCTTGGGTGCCCCATCCATTCGCCTTTTTTCTGGCGAATGGGTGGGAAACCACGAACCTCAATCAGTCCCGGCTCTACGCCTCGCCGCGCTCGTCTTGCTTCTGATCACACCCCTCGCAGCCCTGGCCCAGCCCCACTTCAACGGCGCCAAGGCCTTGGACTACGCCCGCGAGTTTGTCTCCATCGGCCCCCGCTGGCCCACCAGCCCCGGCCACTTGAAGGCCGAAGACTTCCTGCGCGACCACTTCAAGCACGACCAGCTCGAAGAGGACACCTTCACCGCCTCGACACCCATCGGCCCGGTTCCCATGCGCAACTTCATCGTGCGCTTCCCCGGCAAGAAGGACGGCGTGATCGTGCTGGCCACACACTACGAGACCAATTACCCGCTCCGTACGATCAACTTTGTCGGCGCCAACGACGGCGGTTCGACCACCGGCCTGCTGATTGCCATCGCCGACCGGTTACGCACTGAGACAGCCGGCGGCAAAAAGCTCAACGGCTATTCAGTCTGGCTGCTCTTCGACGACGGCGAAGAGGCTATTCAAAGCTGGACGGATTCCGACTCGACCTACGGCACCAAACATCTCGCCGCCAAGTGGGGCCGCGACGGAACGCTCGCCAAGATCAAGGCCTTCATCCTCGCCGACATGATTGGCGACAAGGACCTCGAAATCCAGCGCGAAACACAATCGACGGGCTGGCTGATTGATCTTGTACGCCAGGCGGCGAAGAAGTACGGCGACGAAAAATACTTCTTCAAACAGGAGATGAATGTGCAGGACGATCATCTGCCTTTCGTCCAACGCGGCGTGCCGTCGATCGACATCATCGACCTCAACTACGGTCCCAACAACAGCTACCACCACACCGACAAAGACACCATGGACAAAATCAGCGCCCACAGCCTGACGATCGACGGCGATGTGATTCTGGAGACGATAAGGCTGATTGATCTGCGATGATACAGAAACTCGTGCTGCTACCTGGGATGGACGGAACCGGGAACTTGTTCGCGGATTTCGTAAAGGCCCTTCCTCATGAGTTTGAGGCGGTAACAGTTCGTTTTCCGACAGACATCTTTCTTTCCTATTCTGAGTTAGTTGGAACTGTGAGGTCGGCTATATCAGACCGCGAGCCATTTGTCCTCGTGGCCGAATCGTTTTCGAGTCCTCTTGCGATTCAGTACGCCGCAACCAACCCACCAAACTTGAAAGGACTGGTCCTCTGCGCAGGCTTCGTCACAAGCCCGGTGCGAGGTTTGCAGCGTTTTCTCTGCTCGTTTCTGTCACCCCTGCTTAGTCTTCCGATGCCAAAACCTGCTATCAAGTTCATTCTTGTGGGGCACGGTGCGGACCCTCTATTGATTTCCTCTGTACAGGCAGCCATTCGGTCGGTTCGGTCAAAGGTTCTACTGGCTCGCCTCCGCGCAGTCCTCGGTTGTGATAAGCGGTCGGAGCTAAGTAAGATCACAGCGCCAATTCTTTGTATAAAGGCCTTACGAGACCGGCTCGTTCCTGCGGCATGCCTGGACGAGATTCTGCGGGTTAAACCTAATACTGTTCACTTAATGAGATTTGTGGCATTCTGTATTAGGTAAGTACAGGAGGCTACAGGTGGCGCGTACGGTTGCGGAACTCCCTCCGGGTGCCCGGATCACGGACTACATCAGTCT
>Ga0181529_10000945_pt1 | contig 40050 bp, 26 predicted proteins | sample PEATcosm2014_Bin_36_FD_119763 | JGI IMG/M metagenome (GOLD analysis project Ga0181529, IMG submission 119763) | Peatland microbial communities from MTU Mesocosm Facility, Houghton, MI, USA - PEATcosm2014_Bin10_30_metaG | ecosystem: Environmental > Terrestrial > Soil > Wetlands > Peat | place... | reverse complement strand
CCCGGCCTACAACATCGTCACCGGCAAGTACTCCGTGCCACTTGAGCACATGAATGAGTACGGCGGTTCGCTCGGTGGCCCGATTTGGAAGAACAAGGTCTTCCTGTTTGCGAACTACATGGGCTTCCGCTACAGCACGCAGACTCTGCCGCAATATCAAACCGAGCCTACGGCCCGGATGCAGACTGGAGACTTCGGCGAACTGCTTTCGCTCGCAACTCCGGTCAAGATCTACGATCCGCTCACCGAAGTGTGCGCAACCACCAAGTCCTGCACACGCACCGCATACACCAACAACGTGATTCCCTCGAACGAGATCTCGCCGGTGGCCAAGGCCATGGAATCCTTCATGCCGGCGCCGTCGAACGCAAACCTGACCAACAACTACCTCGGCTCATATGCATGGGGACTGAACAACTGGTCGCAGACCGAGCGTTTGGACGCGGACATCACCGAAAAGCAGAAGCTCAGCCTGATTGCCGGCGCCGGGCGCCAGGGTCTGGTCGGTCCTTCCGGCAGCCAGTCAACCAACGTTGGCCCGCTGCCTTATCGCTACGCCAAGGTCTATGCCCCCATCACCAAGGTCGGCATGATCGAGCACACCTACCTGCTGCGCGATAATCTCGTGAATCAGATCAAGTATGCGGCGATGCAGTATTACTCGCCGGCGATCAACCCGACTTTAGGCAACAGCGCCTGGGCAGCTTCGGGATTCGGCATCAATGGTCTGCCCGTTGGCCAGGCAGCGCAAAGCTTCCCGGTGGTCAAGTTCGGATCCAGCGGCACCGCACAGTGGGGTCCGCAGGCTTCGGCCGGCAACGTCACCAACAGCTACACCCTCTTGGACAACGTACAGTGGATCAAGGGCAAGCACGCTTTTTCGATCGGTGGCCAGTACCAGTGGCTGCAGTACAACTATGAAGCGGACAAGACGGGCAGCAGCCCCATCACACTGAACGCAGCCATCGGCGAGACGGCGAACTTCAAGTCCGGGTCCACCAGCACGGCCTCCGGCTCCGGCTACGATTACGCCAGCTACATGATCGGCGCAATCGATACCGCCAGCTATACCGAGTACGCGCCCAATGCGATCGAAACGGGCACCCGTTTCCATCCGGTCGCGGTCTATATCAACGACGATTACAAGGTGACCAGCAAACTGACCGTCAACGCCGGCTTGCGCTGGGATTACCTGCCTCCGTTCCACGAAATGCAGAGCCGCATCTCCTTCATCAATCCGACCGCAATCAATCCGTGGTCCGGAAACCTGGGAGCCCTCCAGTTTGCCGGTTTGGGTACCAACAGCTGCTTCTGCAAGACGCCGATCTCCAGCTACTTCAAAAACATCGGACCCCGCCTGGGATTTGCCTATGCGGTCAACGACAAGACGGTCATCCGAGCCTCCGGTGGCGTTTATTACGCGCTGGGCGGCGGCACGGGCGGCACGGCAAACTCGACCCAGCCTGGAACCGCACTGGAACTTGGTTACTCCGCGGCTCCCAGCACGGCTGCACTCGCCTATGCGTTGCCTTCGTTCTATTTGAACGGCAATCCGAACGCGCCCAATGGGACCGTTCAGGGCATCTCCAACAATGGCGCGAACTCAACCTTTGGCGGCGCGGGATATACCGTTACAGCGCCCCCGATCTATGACCCCGGCTATGGAACCTCGTATGCCACCAACGCGCCATCTATCGATAGCATCGCGACGACCCTCGGTTATCTCGATCCCAAGTACGGCGGACGTTCTCCTGAGTTCGTTGCCTGGAGCATGGGCTTCCAGCGCAGCATCACCAAGGACATGACGGCTACTTTGAGCTATGTGGGCAACGAGGGACACTTCCTTCTCGCCACCGGTTCCGAGCGCGGTCTCTATGCCAACCAGATGGATCCCAAGTACCTCACTCTGGGAACCAACCTGGGCAACACGGCCACCGCTGCGAACCTGACGACTGCCGGCCTCACGCTGCCCTTCGCAACCTTCTCCACCAGCCAGAAGATCAGCCAGATGTTGCTGCCTTACCCGCAATACAAGGGAGTAACGGACGAAGTCGGTTCGGTGAGCAACTCCAACTTCAACTCGCTGCAACTCTCCATCAATCAGCGGCTCAGCCATGGCTTGACCATGATGCTGAACTATACCTTCAGCAAGAGCATAGATAACGCCGGAACCTTCCGTACCGGTTACGCGGTTCCCGCCAGTGTGAGCTCGGATGGACAGGCTCATGCAATCGGAAAGCTCGACCGCTCGCTCAGCACCTTTGACCAGCGCCAGAACCTGGTCGGAACGGCAACCTACGACCTGCCCTTCGGCCGTGGAAAAATCGGTGACAGCAACGCCATTGTGCGCGGGATCGCCGGCGGATGGCGCTTGTCGGGCATCTTCACCTACATCGGCGGAAACCCGCTTGCCCTCACCGGCAGCACCTGCACAGGCGTTACCGGGCAGGGAACCTGCATGCCCGTGATCGCGGCTGGTTTTACCGGCACCGCGCGTCAAAACGGCGCATGGGGTCATGGAGCTACCCGCACCAACCTGGGCACCATCCCTTATGTCAACCCGGCCGCCTTTGCTTTGACCGGAACGCTCGCCAACGAGTACGTCATCAGCAACATTGCTCGCACAGCGCCTCTGGGCCTGCGTGGACCTGGCAACTACGACATCGACGGCAGCGTTCGCCGCACCTTCGACATCTGGAACAAGGAGAACGTGAAGTTCGTCTTTGAAGCCAACGTTTTCAACCTCGAAAACCACGTCTGGTTTGGCAGCACTTCCACCAACGCCAGCGGTTCCATCAGCCAGGTCGTTGGAAACGGCGCCTTCGGAACCGTTACCGGCCAGGCAAATAATCCTCGCCAGTTCCAGTTTGCCGGTCATATCAACTTCTAACTGAAAAACAATCCTTGGAAACGGAGGGGCTGATTTCATGGCCCCTCCACTTTTTTGCGTTTCATCCGCCACTTGTTTGAAGATCGGAGCCGCAGGAGCAAAACAGGTCGCTGAAATCCTCGGTTTTGACCTCGGATTTGAAAGGGCATGGCTTTAGCCGTGCCGACAAGGCTATTAATGAATGCGGGCTTTAGCCCCTGAGGGATGTACTTAGGCAAACATGCGCAATGCAGTCCTCTTTTCGCAGCCTGTGCAACTCGCGTTACCCGTGCCCGTTTTTCTGGCCCGTGAAACTCGCTGCTGTCGCTGTCAAGAATAACCGGGCGCGACGACCGCCCGCTCACACAGGAGACAAATGTCAATCTCGTCCCGATCCCTTTTCATCGCCGCTTGTTTGCTTATCGCTCCAGGAGCGCTCAGCGCGCAGGACACGCGCAATGTAGTTGAGCCGTACATCCCCGCCGCCTGCATCACGCTCGAAGCCCGCATTGCCGCACCCGGCGGCGTGATTGCCGCGCAGGATGAGCAGGCGCTCGATACGGCGCGCATTCAGAACGCGATGGATCACTGCGCCGCGGGCCACTCCGTGGTTTTGGCCGCGCAGGGCGCAAAGAACATTTTCATCACTGGCCCACTGTCGATGCACAGCGGTGTGACGCTCGTGGTGAACGCGCATACCGCGCTGGTTGCCTCGCGAGATCCGCGCATCTTCGATCTCACTCCGGGCAGTTGCGGCGTGCTGAGTGAGCGCGGTCATGGCTGTATGCCGATCATCACCGCCGACGGCGCGCACGACAGTGGAATCATGGGCGAAGGTTCCATCGACGGACGTGGCGGCGCGAAGATTCTGGGCCAGGAGATCACTTGGTGGGATCTTGCCCACAAGGCCAAGATCACCGACAAGAATCAGAGCGTACCGTGGATGATGGTGCTGCGCCATGCCGATAACTTCACGCTCTATAAGATCACGCTGCGCAACTCGCCCGGTTTTCATGTAGGCGTGAACGAGACGGACGGATTCACCGCCTGGGGCGTGAAGATCATGACGCCCAAAACCGCGCGCAACACGGACGGCATCGATCCCGGCTCGTCGCGCAACGTGACCATTGCCTATTGTTCCATCCATACCGGCGACGACGATGTTGCGGTGAAGTCCAGCAAGGCCGGGCCGGCGCAGAACATCTCGATTCTGCATAACCATTTCTATACCGGGCACGGCATGTCCATCGGTAGCGGCACCAGCGGCGGAGTGGATCACATGCTGGTGGACGACCTGACCATCGATGGCGCGGACAATGGAATTCGCATCAAGTCCGATCGGAGCCGGGGCGGCCTGGTGCACGATCTTCTGTATCGTAATGTGTGCATTCGCGACACCAAGAATCCGCTGGTCTTCACGCCGCTCTATACCACCTTCAGCGGCAATCGGCTTCCTGTCTATCGCGACATCGCGCTGCAGGATGTTCATGTAATGACCGCAGGCAGTTACACGTTTCTCGGACTGGATGCGGAGCACAAACTCGGCCTCAAGCTCGACAATGTTTTCGCCGACGGCCAGCAGAGTTCGCGCTTCCTGAACAAGGACGCAGAGATCACCATCGGAAGCCGTCGCGGCAATCTGGAGCCTGCCGGCGAGAATGTGGCAATCACACAAACGCCCGGTTCTGCTGCAGGCACGCCGCTGGCTTGCGATGCAAGGTTCATCCCCTTTCCCTCGCTGGACACCGCTCCCGAAATGGTCGGCAAGACGCCCCCCGAGGATGAGACGCTCTACGTGGCGGCGGATGGAACCGGCGACTTCTATTCCATTCAGCGCGCGCTGGATGCCGCGCCCGCGACCGGTGCCTTGCTGCTGGTCGCTCCCGGCGTTTATCGCGAAGTGCTCACCATCGACAAGCCCAACATCCAGATTCGCAGCGTGAACCCCGACGCCTCCAAAACTGTGATCGTGAACGATCGCAGCGCCGGGGCAAATGGGGGCACACTGCATTCGGCCACGGTCAATGTGACGGCCGATAATTTCTTTGCGGAGAATGTCACCTTCGAAAACGACTTCAATCGCACCCATCCGCAGCTTCCCGCTGGCTCGCAGGCGCTGGCCCTGCTGGTGAAGGGTGATCGTGCCGTCCTCCATAATGTTCGCCTGCTCGGTAACCAGGACACGGTCTACCTCGGCAGCCGTAATTGCTCTCCGGATGGCGACAACTGCATCCCGACACGGCAGTATTTTTCCGATTCGTATATTGCCGGCAACGTCGATTTCATTTTTGGCGACAGCAAAGCCGTTTTTGACAGGTGCGAGATTCACAGCACCGCGCATGAGGGCGGATTCATCACCGCCCAGTCGAAGCATTATGCAAGCGAAGACTCCGGCTTTGTTCTGAACCGCTGCAAGCTGATTGCCGATGAGGGAGTGACGAAGACCGTGTTTCTGGGCCGTCCCTGGCGGCCGTACGCGTCGGTTGTCTACATCGACACCGAGATGGGCGCGCACATTGACGCTGCCGGTTGGCGCGAATGGCACCCCGGCGAGACGCATTCGCTCGACACAGCTTTCTACGCTGAATTCGGCTCAACCGGTCCCGGCGCGCATCCCGGTGAGCGCGACCCGCACGCAAAAATCCTGACCAAGGAAGACGTGAAGAAGTTTGAGCCGGCCGCCTTTCTGCGCGGGTCCGACAACTGGAATCCACTGGCGCAGCCGCCGGAGATTCGTTGATCGGTCTGCATCGGCGGGTGCGCCGACTCCTTGCTGAAGGTCACCGGAGTGCACCCGCAGGTCATTTGACAGCGCCGGAAAGCGATTGCTACGGTTGTCGTTAAAGTGACGAGACGGGTTGTTGGTCGAACTGGAAGGTCCTTCTGGTCCCTCCCTGGCTCTCGAAGCTTAATCGTTTGAGCACATTGCTTCATACGCATTGTGCAGCTCTGCGTTTGAGCAGAAGTTTAGTCAAGAGAAGAGGATTTCATATTGGCGGCCTCTGTTTCGCTCGCTCTTTTACTCGCTGGCCGCGGAGGAGGTCCAGCAATGACATTTCGTCGGGGCGGTCCCTTTTGGGCTACCCGCTGGGCGCTTTCCGCGGCAGATCTGGATAGGGCCTGCAAGCTCGTGAAAAAGGCGTTAAAGTGAAGGAAGACTCAAGACAGTACATGCACTGATCTGATCCTTTGCGGCCTTTTTGCCGATAAAAAAACCGGCAGTGTGAGAAGTTCCGTGTCGGACGGGCCTGAATCCTCTTATGAAGACACTAGTTGTTGCTGTGGCATTGATCTTCGGTTGGCCCAACTTCGCGAACGGAGCCGTTTCTCCGACCCTGACCACACTTGGTGCAGTCACTGCTCTCTCCAACGCCGAGGCCAGTCGAGCGATCCCGGTCTCCTTCGAAGCGACGGTATCTTTCGCGCGCCTCTATGAAAATGTGCTTTTTGTGCAAGATGGTCCTGCGGCGATCTTCGTCCGGCCACCTGCTGGATTAAGGCTGCTTCCCGGCGACCGAGTCCTCGTGAAAGGGCGGACCAGGCAGAGTTTTCGCCCGATTGTTGTGAGCGAAAGCATCACCGTGCTCCATCCGGGTGTTGCTCCCACGCCTATCCCCTCCACTTTTGAAGAGCTGATTCGCGGGCGGCACGACTCCACACGCGTCTCGATCCGCGCCACAATCCGGGCCGCCGATGTGGTTTTGACCGGCGCGCCTCCGGTCCAGAGCACGCGGTTGCAGGTGGTGGCCGAAGCAGGCCACTTCGAACTGTACCTGAACGGATACGACTCTGCCGTTCTCAAGAACCTGTTGGATGCCGAGGTCGAGGTTGCGGGGGTTGCGGCGGGAAAATTCGACAGCAAGATGCAGCAGACCGGAGTGGTGGTCTACGTAAATTCCTTGGCAGATATCAAAGTTCTGGCTCGCGCCGCAATCGACCCGTGGTCCTTGCCGGTCACCACCATGGACCGGGTTCTTGCCGCCTACCGCATGCATGACATGACTCCTCGCGTGCGCGTCCGTGGCGTCATCACCTACTTCCAGCCCGGCTCGGCGATCGTCCTGCAGGACGGATCCCGCAGCCTGTGGATTTCCACACAAACCCGTGAACCGCTGCAGATTGGCGACCGCGCCGAGGCAACCGGGTTCCCCAACGCGCGCGAGCGGCTTCTGACCCTGAACGACGCGCAGATCATGGACAGTCACGTCTTTGAGCCGGTCACGCCCCAGCTCGCGACCTGGCATCAGTTGGCTTTCTGGAGCAGCAACACCCCCAGCGGACACCAGAACGACCTGGTCTCGATTGAAGGGGTGGTGGAGACGGACGTTCGCGAGGCGCTGCAGGACGAATACGTGTTGAAATCCGATGGCCGCCTCTTTACTGCGGTCTATCGCCATCCGGGGGGCAGCGAACTGCCACCGATGATGCAGATTCCGGCAGGTACAAAGGTGCGTGTAACCGGGATCTGTGTAGTTGCCGACCCCAACTCGGTGAGCCCGGATGAGGAGATTCCCTTCAACATCCTGCTGCGCTCGTTCGACGACATCGCGATTATTGCGAGCCCTTCCCCGTTGAGTGTGCAAAACCTGATGATTGTGGCCGGCATTTTGATGCTGGTGGTGATTGCGGTTGGCGCCTGGGGATGGATTCTTCGCGACAAGGTTCGCCGCCAAACCGGCGCGCTGGCCGCGATGGCCCAATTTGAGCAGCGTCGCAGCCGCGCCCTGGAAGACATCAACGGCAGCCGGCCGCTGAATGAGATTGTCACTGAAATTACCGAGATGGTTTCGTCCACGCTGAACGGAGTTCCATGCTGGTGCGAGATTTCCGATGGCGACACCCTCGGCAATCGTCCCCCCGAAGCGGATGGAATGCGCCAGATCCACGTCAAGATCGGATCGCGCAATGGTCCCGTGCTGGGTAACATCATTGCCGGCCTCGGCCTGGAGGGCATATCCGACGAGCACGCCCAGGAAGCGCTCTCCGGCGGCGCGCGCCTGGCCATGCTGGCCATCGAGACCCGCCGGCACTACTCCGACCTGCGTCACCGCTCCGAATACGATTTGCTCACCGGCACGCATAATCGGTTCTCTTTCGAACGGCACTTGGATGCGCGCATCGAAGAGGCGCGCCAGAACGGAGGGATCGTCGGCCTGGTCTACCTTGACTTCGATCGCTTCAAAAGTGTGAATGATATCTATGGCCACCATGTAGGAGACCTGTTTCTGCAGGAGGCGGCCATACGCATGAAGCGCCAGTTACGCACTGTCGACATTCTGGGGCGTCTGGGTGGGGATGAGTTTGTCGCATTGGTCCCCCAGATCCGCAGCCGCGCGGATGTGGAAGAGATCGCCCATCGCCTGCAGCACTGTTTTGATCCTTCATTTGTGCTGGAGGATGTGGAGCTGAATGGCTCGGCCAGTGTGGGCGTCTCTGTATTCCCCGAAGATGCCACCTCCCGCGAAAGCCTGATCAGCGCCGCGGATGCCGCCATGTATGCCGCCAAATACAGCCGGCGTCGCATGGGGGACATCGTCTCCGATCTGCCCGATTGTGATTCGTCTGCGGATGTTCGCTCGTAGCGCGGGTCGAACGGCCGGGTGTGCGCCGTCCAGCTGGCGCTTCAATGCGATAAGCTGATGCGGGAGGTTTCCCGATGCGCTTATCTTCCTGGGGCCGCGTGCCTGCATTCCTCATCTCTTTCTTCGTCGTTGCTCTCGGCCTGGCGCTGCCTTTGCCGGCGCAGCAAGCCGGCAGCGCCCCAGCCCTTTCGGTCATCCATGTTGAGCACGGACCCAACACCGCCGCTGCACAGAATGCCCACTATGTTGTGCTGGTCTCGCTGGATGGCTTTCGCTGGGACTATCCCTCCAAATTCGGCGCGCCGAACCTGCTGGCTTTGGGCAAAATGGGAGCCTGGGCGCCCAACGGCATGTTGCCGAGCTTTCCGTCGCTGACCTTTCCCAATCACTTCACCATCGTGACCGGCCTCTATCCGGAGCACCATGGCCTGGTTGCCAACAGCTTCTACGACGAGACGAAGCAGGCGCGCTACGCCATTAGCGATCCCAAGGCAGTCACCGACGGCAGCTGGTATAGCGGCACTCCGCTCTGGAGCCTGGCTGAAAGCCAGGGAATGCGCACCGCCTGCCTCTTCTGGCCAGGGTCGGAAGCCACCATCGCGGGTTTCCAGCCAACCTACTACCTGCACTTCGACGACAAGACGGACGCGAATGCACGCATCGACCAGGTGATGGCCTGGCTGCGGCTTCCCGCTGCGGATCGGCCACACTTCATCACCCTTTATTACTCGTCGCCTGACCACGAGGGCCACGAGTTCGGGCCGGATGCCCCGGAAACCGGCGCAGCGGTTAAGCGCGTTGACGGCCTGGTCGGCAGGCTCAAGAAGCAGCTGGACTCCACCGGCTTGCCTATCGATTTGGTGGTCGTCAGCGACCATGGCATGGCCAAGGTCGAGGGCGGGTGGATCACTCTGGACCAGCTGGCCGACCTGACAGGATTTGAGACGGTCGGAGCACTCCTTTATGGGAAAACCGAGGCAGACCGTGTCCGGGTATACAACCAGCTCAAAAAGGCCTCCGACAAATTCGTCGTCTATCGCCGCAAGGACGTGCCGCCCAGCCTCAACTACAACCAGAATCCTCGCGAGGGCGATCCGGTGGTGATTGCGACCGGACCTTACGCCATTCGCGCGCACGGGCCGCCTGCCGGAAAAGCGGATCAGCCACCCATTGCCGGCATGCATGGCTATGACCCACGCAAATTGCCACAGATGAAGGCCAGCTTCTTTGCCGCCGGCCCGGATATCCTGCCGGGGAAGACCGTTGCGCCCTTTGAGAATGTGAATCTGTATCCCTGGCTGGCGCATATGCTTGGGCTCGCAGCGCCAAAATCCGACGGAGATTTGAACGTTTTGGCAGGAATTTTGCATGATAATGGTAATAATGAAGAGAAATGAAGGGGTAAGCGCGAAATGAATGTTGTTTTGGGGATAGACGGCGGGGGGACGCGGACCCGCGCGTCAATCAAGCAAGGCGACCAGGTTCTGGCTTATGCGGAGAATGGTTCCATCAAGCGTTTGCGGGTGGGCGTCGGGGCTGCTGAAGAAAATCTGCGCGCGCTGTTGCGGGAAGTGTATGCGCAGGCTGGGGTGAAGGCTGTGAGCGCAGCTTCGGCAGGAATAGCCAGCGCCACCATGCCGGGCGTTTCCGATTGGATTGAGGCGGTATTTGACGACTTCAACGTGGCCCGGTCCGAAGTGGTGGGCGATGAGGTGATTGCTCTCGATGCGGCCTTCAAGGGCGGGCCGGGAATCCTCCAAATTGCCGGGACCGGGACCAATTGCATTGGACGCGCATGGGACGGCAGTCGTGAGGCGGCTGGTGGGTGGAGTTCGCGCCTGGGCGATGAAGGGTCGGGCTACTGGATTGGCCTGCACGCCGTGCGCCGCGCTCTGCGCGCTCATGACCGCGAAGAGCCTTGCGGCATTCTCCGGCGGGTGGGCGAAATCTGGGGCACGCCTTCGCTGGAAGACTTGGTCAACCTGGGCGACAGCACGCCGGGGCCGGACTTTGCGGCGCTGGCGCCCGTGATTAGCGAGCTTGCTCAACGAGGCGACGCGGTGTCCATCGGCGTTCTGCAACAGGCCGCCGATGACTTGGTGGCGTCTGTTCTTCTGGTGCGCGCCAAGCTGCGGCGCAAGCACGGCATCGACGGTGAAGTCCCGGTGGCATGGACGGGCGGTGTGGTGGAGAAGATGGCGCTGGTGCGCGAGTGCTTCTTTGCCGGCCTGAAGGCCGCCGCTCCGCAGATGCCGGTGGCTACCGAGCCAGTGGTTTCGCTCGAAGGCGCGCTGTGGCGCGCGGAGCGGCTGGCGGCGACGGCGGGGTAAAACTTGACTGATCGCCCGGAGGGATTGGTGCTCTCAAAGGCCCAAGATTCCGGATCGGGGCACCGTGATTTGATTGTTCAGCGCGTCTCGCAGTTTTCAACCTGCCAATAGCCGCTTCTCCTGTCGATTGTCTCGATCCAACTCAGGAGCCTCGTGCAAAATTGTTCTAGAAGGACGAGAAGCGTCAGGGCACGACTTCAGTCGTGCCGAAAAAGCCGCAAAAGGGTGTTGGGCTTTAGCCCCCTGCGACAATTTTTTCAGTTGTTTGCAATTCAGCAGCGCTGAAGCCGGATTCGGGATAGTCCGTTTGCGGCACGACTGAAGTCTTGCCCTGACGCATATCGGCTATCCGAAAACAGTTTTGCAAGAGGTTCTCAGGACTATACTTACTTCGATCGACGGGCGACCCGAATAAGGAATACCGCGTGCTTCACGGAGGCTGCATGGTCCATGCAAGTCAGTGGCCGTTCAGGTCGAAGCGCCTCGCGCCTGCAGCTTTGGTGCTGTTTCTTGTCCTGCCTTGCGTGGCGCAGTCAACGCATTTTTCCGAAGCCGATTTGCCCGCGCTGCTCAAACGGATGCAGATCAATATGACCGCAAACGAGAGGCTGGCGCAGCAGTTTACCAGCGATGAAAGATGGCGTAATCGTACCTCCTTTAAAGAAGGAAGCTGGGGATCCGACCATACGGCAAGATTCGAGAACATGTTCGTCGAGGGCCTGCCGTATCGGCGGAAGGTGGAAGCGGGCGGCAAGCCGTTGAGCGCCGAGGAAGCCGCCGCGGAACAGAAGCGTCTCGACCAGACCGCGGCAGAGCGTCGCGCGATGACTCTCGAAGAGAAGAAGAAGCTCTTCCACTGGGATTACCATAGCTCGCTGCCTCTTTGCTGTCTTGCAACACTTTTCGAAAATCGTATCGTGAGGCAGGAAGAGATCGGCGGGCGTGAGGTTGTGGTGGTGGAGTCGCAGGCCATGTCAAACGCAAAACCTGCGACCGCTGAAGAGAAAAGCAGTGTGGACTGGAAAGAGACCACTTGGATCGATCTGGAAGACGCCATGCCCTCCCGCGTGGAAGCCGAGTTGCTGAAAGGCCAAGAGCACTTTGAAAAGGGCATGACTGTGCATATTGATTTCGTGCGGTGGGCCGGCCCGGCAGCAACGAAAGGGGCCGCGCCCCAAGGCGTTTGGCTGCAGGGCTATTCCGTCAGCCACTTCCGCTTTTGGACGCCTCTCAACAAGGGCTTCGGAATCACCGAAAAGACCTGGTCGAACTTCAAACGCTTCCAAGTGGATGTGCGCCTGCTGGAAGAGCCGGTGGAGGAGATGCCCGTAGCAAAGACGCATTAGGGAACGCCACCTTTCAGCTCATGGAGCGGATGGAGTGAGCGTGGGATTGAGGGAAACGAGAGCCGGACCCCGCTCCGGACCGCTCCGGAATCGCGAAGAGACCGTTCGGTTTGTAGCATCCGGGCGGCTGGTTTAGCATCCGAGTGTGGCAGCCCTCGACACCCCGGTAACCTATGTGAAGGGTGTAGGTCCGCGAATTGCGGCCATACTGCTGCCCAAAGGCATCGAGACCGCCGAGGATCTGCTCTACCACCTGCCTTTTCGTTACGAAGACCGGCAGAATCCGCGCAGTCTGGATGAGTTGAAGCCGGGCGAAACGGCGAGCGTGATCGGCGAAGTTCGTGGGTCGGCGCTGCTCAAAACTCGCAGAATGCCGATCTTCGAGCTGGTGCTGGGCCAGGGCCGCGCGGCCATCAAGTGCATCTGGTTTAACGGCGGCTACCTGGAAGGCAAATTCGAGCCCGGGCAAACCGTCGCCGTCTACGGCAAAGTGGAACCGTCGCGCTCCACCAGCAACCTGAAGATGATTCAGCCGCAGTTCGAGATCCTGCCCGGCGCGGACTCGGATGACGAGACGAAGCTGCTGGAAGTGGGCCGCATTACCCCGATCTATGAGTCTCTGGGCGGCCAGCGGCTGGGTTCGCGCTGGCTGCGCAAGGTGATCTTCCATCTTCTGGAAGAGCTGCGCGGCTCGGTTGCCGAGTGTCTGCCTGCTGCAATGCTGGAGCGTCTCAAGCTGCCGGACCGTGAAACCAGCCTGCGGGCGGTGCACTTTCCGCCGGATGGAACCACCTTTGCGCAGCTGACTGGCTGGTCCTCACCCGCGCATCGCCGTCTGATCTTCGAAGAGCTGTTTTATCTGGAGTTGGGACTGGAGCTGAAGCGCCGCAATATGCGCAAGCGCGCCGGGATCGGCTTTGCGACCAACGAAACCATCCGCGAGGCATTGCGGGAAGTGCTGCCCTTTCATCCCACCAAGGCGCAGAAAAAGGCGTTGGGCGAGATTGTCGACGACATGCGTCAGCCCAGCCCCATGCGCCGCCTCCTGCAAGGCGATGTGGGATCGGGCAAGACGATTGTCGCTTTTCAGGCGATGCTGGTGGCCATCGAGAACGGCTACCAGGCCGCGCTGATGGCGCCCACTGAGATCCTGGCCACGCAGCACTTTCTGGCGGCTCGCAAGCTGCTGGAGCGGAGCAGCCGCAGTCCGCGGGTGGTGCTGCTCACCGGCTCGCTGGATGAGGACCGCAAGCGGGCCACGCGGCGGGCAATCAATAACGGCGAAGCGCAGCTGGTGATCGGAACCCATGCGCTCATCGAAGAAAAAGTCGAGTTCGACAAGTTGGGCCTGGTCGTGGTGGACGAGCAGCACCGTTTCGGCGTGATGCAGCGCTTTCGCATGACCAAAAAGCCCAACCAGGCCGAGCCCGACCTGCTGGTGATGACCGCGACGCCGATTCCACGCACGCTAGCCTTGAGCCTTTATGGAGATCTCGACATCAGCATTCTGAACGAGCTGCCGCCCGGCCGCACTCCGATCATGACCCGGCGCGTGCAGGAAGAGCGGATGGATTCCGTGTGGGAGTTCGTGCGCAAACAGGTGGGCGCGGGCCGCCAGGCCTACATTGTCTACCCGGTAATCGAAGGCGCGAAGGACGACCAGCCGGAACTGGACTTCCCACGCGAAGAAGCCGAAGAAGTTGAGGCTGCGCCTGCGCCGAAGAAGAAATCGCGCAAGAAGGGCGCGGATCTCTTTGCCGCGGAAGCTCCGGAAGCGCCTTCCAGCGGGAAGCTCGGGCTTAAATCCGCAGTCGATATGCACGAGAAGTTGCGAACGGGTCCGCTTTCCGGCCTGCGCGTCGGCCTGCTGCACGGACGCCTCGGCGCGGACGACAAGGAAGTGGTGATGCGGCGCTTTCAGCGGGGCGAAATCGACGTGCTGGTAGCTACCACCGTGGTGGAAGTGGGTGTGGACGTCCCGAATGCGACAGTGATGGTGGTCGAACATGCGGAGCGGTTCGGACTGGCCCAGCTACACCAGCTGCGTGGGCGCGTCGGCCGTGGCGCGGCCAGGAGCTATTGCATCCTGGCAACCGGACGGCGGGTTTCGCCGGTAGGGGAAGAGCGGCTGAATGCGATGGTGCGAACGCAGGACGGATTCGAGCTGGCGGAACTGGATCTGTCGATTCGTGGCCCGGGCGAGTTCTTCGGCACGCGGCAGGCGGGGTTGCCGGATTTCCGGGTAGCCAATCTGGTGCGCGACCGGGAGCTGCTGGAACTGGCCAAGGTCGAAGCCGCACGGTTTGTGCAGGACCCGACCGAGGACGTAACGGAGACCGAAAAGGCGCAAATCCGCAAGCGGCTGATTGCCAACAGGCAGAGGCGGTATGGGCTGGTGGAAGCAGGCTAGAATCCAAGCCCGCCCTGTGCAGTCCGGGCGCGCCCGAGCGGTAAGGCTGATCTCTGACCTCTGATCCCTGACCCCTGATCCCTGACCCCTGTCTTTATGCCGCCTCGTGTGCGTGCGAGTGGTACGACGACATTTCGATCGGGAAGGTTTGAATCTCGAGATCGATGCTGGCGATTTCCTTGCCGCAATCTTTCTGATGGCTGCGCGTGCACTGGCAGAGCTCGGTGAAGCGGATGTGGCCGTTCTGGCTCAACTCCAGGCCGGCGGCTATCAAGAGGCTGTACATCTCGACACAGGCCTGCCTCTCGAATTCGAAGAGCATGCTGACGGTCCCGCTATCGTTTGCTCCCCGGCTGAGAACCCAGCCGCCGCAACCCAGAATGGCTCCGGTGAGGGTCTGGACCAGGCGCACCGGCTCTTCGATCGAGATAGCCTTCATCTGCATCGCCCAAGGGGCGCTCACTATCGGTACTGTTGGTTCCGGCGCTCTGCGTCCCGGCATGGTGTGCCTCACAGTCTTCTTATCGGTGGCAAGTGCCGGAGCATAACGTCTGTGCAGGAGTCGAACGGCGCTGCCCGAGATTGACACATGGAGAGCCGTTTGCACCCTAATAATCCCTTGCGGAGGTAACAGTTTGTCGGGGAAGCGCCGCCTACAGCGAAACCAGAGTTGGTGTATCCCGAAAGCGCTGCGCAATAGTCGACGCGACCACCAGGGAGCGGCGACCTTGCACGAAACTCACCGGGCCACAGGAACTCTGGCTTCGCTCTAAGGCTCATCGAAACCCAACTCGGCTTGAACATATCGCATGCGATTGTTGTAGTTTGAAAGACATCATGATTGTCGGATCGGGAATCGATATCGCCGAGATCGGCCGCATTCGGAACTCCGTCGAGCGTTATGGAGAACGCTTTTTGAACCGGGTGTTTACGGCGGCGGAACAGGCCTACTGCCTGCGTAAGCGCAACGCGGCGGAGAGCCTGGCGGCACGCTTTGCGGCCAAGGAAGCGGGCGCGAAAGCATTGGGCACCGGCATCAGCTTCGGGGTGAACTGGCTGGAGATCGAAGTGGTCCGCGAACCCACCGGGAGGCCTACGTTGCGCTTTCATGGGCGGGCACTGGAAATTGCATCTCATCTCGGCGTGGCTCATGCGGCCCTGTCGCTGACCCACACCGGGGAGCTGGCCATGGCCAGCGTGGTGCTTGAAAACGCTCAATAGGGCCCGCATATCTGCTATTCTCAAGGCGTTAGAGCATTTTTTGGTTCCCGTTCCGGGGCCTTTGAGTCAGGGTCCACACGCCTAACCGAGGGAAACACGCCTCTTATCGTGGCTCTGCAACCGGTAGAAACGAAATCCTGTAGCCGCAACATGTCCGCGAAGGGAGTGCCGTGCCAAGCCGCAAAGAGATTCAGTGGTCGCAACTGAGAGTGGGCGCGTTGATTCTCGCGGCCATGGCTGTGCTGGTGGTGCTTATCTTCCTCATGTCCGGGTCATCGGGCGGGCTGTTTGCACACAAGCTGGTGCTGCGCTCTTATTTTGAAAACGCGGCGGGGATCAAGGTTGGCGCGCCGGTGACCCTGGAAGGCGTAACCATCGGCAATGTCATCAAGGTCCGCGTTGTTCCCGCGCGCAATCCCAATCCCGTGGAAGTGACCATGCAGGTGAGTGAGGAATTCATCACCGCCCTGCACGTGACTTCGACCACCGCGATTGCACAGGCCGGGGTGCTGGGCGATAGCTATGTGGATATCAGCTCCGCGCACGCCTACGGGCCGCCGCCGTTTCAGAATGCCGAGTTGCGCGCCACCGGCTCGCCCAGTATCCAGGACGTGATCCGGACCAGCGAAGACTCCATCGCCGAGGTCACTTCGCTGCTGCATAAAATCGAAACCCTCGTGGACACGCTGAATTCGCGCCGGGGCACCATGGGCGAGCTGATCAACAACCCCGAATTGGGCCGCAAGATCACCGCTATCGCCACCGACCTGCAGACGATCACCGAAGCCGTTGCACAGGGCAAAGGATCGCTGGGCAAGTTTGTCACCGACGACACGCTCTATGACCGTACCAACTCTGCCGTGGACCGCCTGGACAAGATCACCACCGCCTTGGACGAGGGCAAAGGATCGGCTGGCAAGTTCCTCAAGGACGAGACGCTCTATAACAACCTGAACGCCGCCGCGGCCAACACCAATCAGCTGGTTGCGGATATCAACGCCGGCAAGGGCGCGGCAGGCAAGTTCGCCAAGGATCCGGAGTTCGCCGCGAAGCTGGAGGACACGGTGACGCGGCTCAATTCGATCCTGAAGGCGGTGGACGAAGGCAAGGGAACGGTGGGGCAGCTGGTGCAGAACCGTTCGCTTTATGACCACACCGATCAGGCCATGGATCAGACGCAACAGCTGGTGAAGGCGATCCGCGAAGACCCCAAGAAGTACTTCGTCATTCATATGAAGCTGTTCTGAAGAACCTCTGATCAAGTCGATGTTTTGAAAGGGCACGGCTTTACAGGCTGCGGAAAAACTCCAATTTGGCCTCTGTTTTGAAAGGGCACGGCTTCAGCCGTGCCGATAAGGCCAATAGAATGAACGCGGCTTTAGCCGCCGAGGGATGTCTTTTGAGATTTTCCGCCAAAGGCAGCCCTTTTTCCGCAGCCTATTTAGCCGTGCCGCAAACGCAATAGGATCAACGCGGGCTTTAGCCCCCGAGGGAATGCGGGTTCTCGACGAGCACTCATTCAGAGGTTTCCTGAGAAGGCGAGAGCATGATTCGACTTTGTACGGAACAGGATTTAGACGCGATCTTTTCCATCGTCAATGACGGCGCGCAAGCCTACAAAGGCATCATTCCCGCCGACCGTTGGCACGAGCCCTACATGCCACAGGAAGAGCTCCGCCAGCAGATCGAAGATGGCGTGATCTTCTGGGGTGTGGAAGAGGCCGGCGAGCTGATGGGCGTGATGGGGATTCAGCCGGTGCAGGATGTGTCGCTGATCCGCCACGCCTACGTGCGCACCACGTGCCAGCGGCGTGGCGTGGGCAAATTGCTGCTCGATCACCTGCTGGGAATGGCGGCCGCTCCCGTGCTCATCGGCACCTGGGCAGACGCAACCTGGGCCATCGGGTTCTACGAGAAGAACGGCTTCGCAAAAGTCACACACGCAGAGAAGGAGCGCCTGCTGCGGAAGTACTGGCTGATTCCCGAGCGGCAGGTGGAAACCTCAGTCGTGCTGGCGGATGCGAAGTGGCGCGCGTGCCCCAGTTCGCGGTGAGCGAGTTAATCCACTAGAAATGGGTGCCCCAGGTCCCTCGCACTTGGGGACCTGGGAAAGCACGAACCATGGGCAACCGCCTGGAACTGTTTGCTGTAAGGGATAAGCAATGAGGCAACTTGTGATAAGCGGTTGGAACTCGGGATTCGACAAGATCTTGTTGACGAAGACCCTTCGAGCGGAGTTCGGATATTCCTTGTCAGAGGGGAAATCGATAACGGATCGAGTCCTCGCAAATGAAGAAGTAAGAATCCCGTTCGATCATGAACACTCCAGGGAAAAAGACCTCGTCATGAGACTCCGGGAAATTGGAGTGAGAGCTTCAATCGAGATCTAGGCGGCCACCACAAATCTCAATTCCCGGGAACTTGGCAGCCAACCGCCCCGTACTGATCTCCACCGGAGGTCTCTGTGTTCCCCAAACACCTTGTACCGGCTGCGGCGCTTCCCCTGCTCGCGGCTGCTTTCTGTTTCATCTCTTCCCGCCCGCCCCAGGCCGCGCTGGCCGCATCCACCTACTCACCCACCTACGCGCAGAACGGCGACCTGCTGCCGCCTGCGAACTATCGCGAGTGGATCTACCTGAGCGCCGGCATCGACATGAGCTATAACCCGAAGACGGCGGAGATGCAAGGTCACTCCATGTTCGACAACGTCTTTGTGGACCCCGCCGCCTACAAGAGCTTTCTCGCCACCGGCACCTGGCCCAGTAAAACGGTCATGGTTCTGGAGGTGCGCGAAGCCCGCAGCAAGGGCTCCATCAATCGGCAGGGGCACTACCAGGGCGTTGGCGTCATGGGCATGGAGGTGCATGTCAAAGATGAGAAGCGCTTCCCCGGCAAGTGGGCCTTCTTCGACTTCGACAAGCCGGACGCGCAGGGCACTCTGATCCCCACCGGGGCTCCGTGTTACAGCTGCCACGCGCAGCACGCCGCGGTCGACACCACGTTTGTGCAGTTCTATCCGACGCTGCTGCCGATTGCGCAAAAGAAAGGCACTCTGAGCGAAGGATTCTTGAAAGAGGAAGCCGCTAACTCGCTAACTCGCTAACTGGGCGCAGCCCGGCTAACTCCGCTAACGCCGCTAACTCCGCTAACCCCGCTAACGCCGCTAACGCCGCCAATTCCGCTAACCTCTATACGTCCGCCAGAACTCCACAAAACCTTTCAGCCGCACCACCTGGAAGTAGCCGCTGGCGACCAGAAAAAAAAGGACAGCCAGCATCCAGACGGCATGCATCGAGTCGGGGCCGAGCTCCTCGCTGAAGGGCAAGGGCGCGGCCGAGAAGACCATGGCCACCACGATCAGCGCCAGCTTGACGATGCCCATCACCAGATTAATTTCGACGAGCTTGCCGGTGAAGGCGCGCCCCAGATGCAGGCTGGCTTTGATCGCAGAGAACGGGGATCGCCGCTCGAAGAGCGCGATAAGGGGCGCGATGGCCAGAGGCCAGCTGAGCAGCGCCCACGCGGTGAAGAAGCCCAGCGACAGAAAGATGGTCCAGCCGCTGAAGCCGATCAGATCCGGTTCGCCATTGGGTGGAATGTGAGTGGCCGCGACCCAGCCGATCGAGCTGTACCATCCCCAGCAGACGGCCGCAAAAAGCGCCAGCCACGCTGTCTGCAGAGCGATCATCGTCAGCGGGCGAAACCGCAGCGTCGGCTCCATGCGGCGCAGAAGCAGTCCACGTCCTATGCCGGAGACGACCACCCAGGCCAGCGCGGCGATGGGCAAAAGCCAGCGCAGTCCGGCAAGGAAAAATGGCTGGCAAAGGACGATGATCCGTGAGATCTGCGTTGCCGCCAGCCAAGGGTTCTGAGGATTGATGGAAGTGAGGTCCGAGCCGAGCAACTCCTGCCTGCCGATGGTGAGGAGGATGCGGAGGACCTGAAGCGAGCAGACAGCGAGGAAGGGGATTCCGAAGGCCCAGCGCCAGGCGATTTCAATGGCCGGCAAGGATGGCCGAGCGAAGACCCAACCCATCTGACCTACGAGCGATTGGGTCCCGCGCAGCGGCTGCGCCATCTAACACCTCATTGACCGGACGACCTTTGAAGCATCCCACCTTCGCGACAAAGAAAAACATCGCGAGGTTGGGGCGCCCAATGGCTATTTCACGACTTGACTGCTACTTCACCACCAGGTTTACCAGCTTGCCCGGCACCACGATCACCTTGACCACGGTTTTGCCGGCGATGCGGGCCTGGAGCTTTTCACCCGCCAGCGCCGCGGCTTCGATGGTCTTGGAGTCGGCATCGGCGGCCACGCGGACCACCTCAACCAGCTTGCCGTTGATCTGCACCGGAATCTCCAGCTCGTCTTCTTTGGCCAGCTCTGGATCGCTGACCGGCCAGGGAGCGCGAAGGATCGAGCCCTCTTCGCCCAACTCTTCCCACAGCTCGGCAGCCAGATAGGGCGCCAGCGGGGCCAGCAGCAATACCAGAGACCGCAGCAACTCTCGAACCACCGGCGCAGGCACTTCGCCCGCCGCCAATTGCGCGTCTGCCGCCTGCAGATCGTTCACCAGCTCCATGATGGCGGCGACGCAGGTATTGAAGTGCCAGCGTCCGGCGAAGTCGAGCGTGATCTTGGCGATGGTCTGGTGCAGCTTGCGCAAGAGCTTGAGCGAAAGCCCGCTCGGCGCACCAACGCTGGGTGCCCCATCCTCTTCGCGTTCCTTGCGAAAGGGTTGGGAAATCTCAACGGCTGTGCGCGCCACCGGCGCATACTTCGTGGTCAAACGCCAGACGCGCCCCAGGAATCGGCTGACGCCAGCGACGCCGTCTTCCTGCCAGTCCAGATCGCGGTCCGGCGGAGCGGCAAACAGGGCATACATGCGTGTCGCATCCGCGCCGTAAGCGGCCACCATGTCGTCGGGCGAAACCACGTTGCCCTTCGACTTCGACATCTTTGCGCCGTCCTTGATCACCATGCCCTGGGTGAACAGGCGCGTTGCCGGCTCGTCGTTCTCGATCAGCCCCAGGTCGCGCATCATCTTGGTCCAAAAGCGCGAGTAAATGAGGTGCAGAATGGCGTGCTCGACGCCGCCGATGTACTGATCGATGGGGAACCAGTACTGCGCGGTTGCGGGATCGAAGGGCGCGTTGGAGTTCTTCGCATCGGTGTAGCGATAGAAGTACCAGCTGGAATCGACGAAGGTGTCCATGGTGTCGGTTTCGCGCTTGGCCGCGCAGCCGCACTTGGGGCAAGTGGTGTGGAGGAACTCCGGCACCCGGCTCAGCGGCGATCCGCCCTGCTGGGTGATCTCGATCTGTGGAGGCAGAATGACCGGCAATTGCTCTTCCGGCACCGGTACCAGTCCGCACCCCTCGCAGTGAATCATCGGAATCGGAGTACCCCAGTAACGCTGGCGGCTGAGCCCCCAATCCTTGAGGCGGAAAGTGACCTTTGCCTCGCCGAAGCCCTTGCGCTCGGCAATCTCTTGAAGTTTTTTCTCGGCGGACGAGCAGCTCATTCCGTTGAATTCGCCGGAATTGACCAGTACGCCTTCCTCGGAGCAGAAGGGAAGGCTCTCCGAGACTTCTGTCTTCTCGACCGGATCGATGACCCGCACAATCGGCAGCCCGTACTTGGTGGCGAATTCGAAGTCCCGCTCGTCGTGGCCGGGGACGCTCATGATTGCGCCGGTGCCGTAGTCGGCCAGGATGTAGTTGGCCACCCAGATGGGCACGCGCTCGCCATTGTAGGGGTTGAGCGCGAACCGGCCGGTGGGAATGCCATGCTTCTCGATTGCGCCCAGGTCGCCGGCTTCGCGAGCCTTCTTCTGCTGCTCCAGCAGCTCCGCCACCTTTTCTTCCAACGCAGGGTCGGCAGCGATGAAATCGGCTACCAGCGCGTGTTGAGGCGCAAGTTGCACGCTGGTTGCGCCGAAGATGGTGTCCACCCTGGTCGTAAAGACTCGAATCCGCACAGATTTGTCATCCTGAGCGAAGCGCAGCGGAGTCGAAGGACCTGCGTTTGATCCCTCAGTCCCTGATCCCTGATCCCTGTTCCCTGTTCCCTGGTTGATTTCTTCCAGGAAGAAATCACCCTCCGTCCCTTCCGAGCGCCCGATCCAGTTCCGCTGCATCGTCCGGACTTTCTCCGGCCAGCCTTCCAGCTTGTCCAGTCCGTCCAGCAGCTCCTGCGCGTAGGCGGTGATGCGATAGAACCACTGCACCAGGTCGCGCTGCTCAACGAGCGTGGTTTCGTGACGCCAGCAGCAGCCGTCGACCACCTGCTCGTTGGCCAGCACGGTGGCGCATTCCGGGCACCAGTTGACCTTGCTCTTCTTGCGATAAACGAGGTCTTTCTCGTACATGCGCAAGAAGAACCACTGGTTCCACCGGTAGTACTCCGGCAGGCACGTCGTTACTTCGGTCGCCCAGTCGTAGCCGAGGCCCAGTCGCTCCATCTGCCGCTTCATGGCGGCGATGTTGCTGAGCGTCCACTCGCGGGGCGGTGTGTTGTTCTTGAGAGCCGCATTCTCGGCGGGCAGGCCGAAGGCGTCCCAACCCATGGGGTGCAGCACGTTGTAGCCGCGCATCCACATGTGGCGCGCCAGGGCGTCGCCGATGGAGTAGTTGCGCACATGGCCCATGTGCAGCTGGCCGCTCGGATAGGGGAGCATCTCCAGCACGTAGTACTTGGGCTTGCCGCAGTCCACCGGCTCCGCCGCATACATTTTGGGGTCGGAGGCCCAGCGGGCCTGCCATTTGGATTCAATCGCCGAGGGGTCGTAACGCAGTTCTTTTTCGTCCGCCATATCCATTTCAGTGTAAACGGGGTAGCGACTTGAACACTGTAGTTCCTACTGTTCCTTGCAGGGAACCATCTCTTCGACCACAGTCTCGTACCCTTCCGGCGGCAGGAAAAGGTCGGGGTCGGGCTCGCCTGTTTCGAATTTCGTCAGTTCCGTGGTCTCCTTGCCCTGCTGCGGATCGTCGCGGATGGACCGCGCGGAAAAGCCGTATCCGTTCGCAAACCAATCCTCCGACGTCACAACCAATGGCTGGTCATTGCCGATTTCACCGGCGGGGGTGGTGATTGTCCACCGTCGCCCGCGCGCTTCAAGTCCCTGAATCGTCATGGTACCCAGATCTTCCATCACTTGCGTTTGACGTTGGACTTGGGGCACGGGCGCTGGAGTCGCGGGCTTGAAGACTACGCTGTTCTGGACCGTTGCACCGCTCATTCGGGTACCAGGGTAGTCCCGTCTGTAATGGCCGGATTCTGATTGCCAACAGCCATGCCTCTGCTCCGCAGGCGGCTCTTTGACGATTGTGGCCTTCTTGCTTTGCGAGTTCCAGGACGCATGGGTTCCCGCTTCCATATCCGTAACACTGACCGAGTTCAGCAGCGAGTGATCGCCGTAATACTGAATCTGGGTGTAGGAGGTCATGAGCCGCCTTTGTGAATCCATTGCCCGTACTCGCGTGGATTCGGTGGTAATCGTCGCTCCATTGGCCAATGTCTGCACGCGGGTGGTTTTGAACTCGGCAAGATAAGGCTTGGGTTCAAGTATGGGAGGCTTGGATTGGGTGCTGGCCGCCGAAACCTTACAGGGCTGGGTCTGAGCACTGTTCGCTGCCTGTCCAAGTATGGGAAGCGCCAGCCCTACCAACACACACGCCGTCAACATTCGACAGAAGTTGATACGCATAAGGCACACACTCCAGTTACAAAAATGTCACATCTGCGAGCAAGGCACTTCGTGCATCTCTTCATTGACTACGTCGTAGTCCTCCGGCGGTTGGTAGAGCGCGGGATCTGGCTCTCCAGCTCTCATCTCCAATAGCTCCTTGGTCCACCGACGGGTGCGATTTGGCCGCGGCCAGTAATCGACGCGCTGTTCGATCCATTTGTTCAGATCCAGCGCCACCCAGTGCTCTTCCATGGAAGACTGCTGCTTCTCCATCTCGCTTGCGTTGGGCGGAATGGGCCAGGTGGTCCGGAACCCGTGCGCCCGCGCTCCCTGGATCACCTTGATGCCAAGATCTTCAAAAGTGGGGTCCGAGGGAGACCTTTGTCGAATGGCGTGGATTTGCGGCGAGTCCATTCTCATTGCAGAAGTGGGGGGCCTCGCTGGGGAAGCGGAGCTGTCGGAACTGGGGGGCGCATCCGACTTTGGCGGGCCAAAGTTTCTTTTGTAATCTCCAGACTGCGACACCCAGCAGCCATATCGCTGGTCGAGCGCCGGCATGGTCACTACCATTGTCCGATGCGAGATTGAATCCCACTCTGTCCAGAGGCCCTGTTCCGGATCCGTGACAACGGCGTGCGTGCTGAAGGAATCACCGGTGGATGGGGAAAACGAGGTAAACGAAGAAAACTCGCGATGATGCGCGCCCTGTGCCTCGGTGTATTCGGCCGGAAGGGATAAGGTGCTTCCATCCTCGTTCACATAAAGGCTGACAAGCTTGTATCTGGCGGTGTAACTGGGATATTTGACGTTCGCAAACTTGATGACCGCCGGCGCGGTCGTCCCCGGTTCCTGCGCCAGAAGAGGCAATGCAGCGAGCGCGAAGGCGATAGTTATCGAGCTGAACCTTGCAAACATGGCGCGTCTTTCCTGCCAAAACTCAGGCCTACGCAGTTTGACGCGAAGGCGACGAAAACGCAAGGGGCATTGCCCTATTCCACCAGGCTGAGCAGTGCCTTCACGTTCATTACCTCGTCGGAGGGATCGTCCTCTGGAGTTTCAGCGACGAAGGCGCAATGGGCGAAGCGGGGATCGTTGAGCAGCCTGCGGAAGGGCTCCAAGCCCATGGTCCCTTTTCCGATGTGTTCGTGCCTGTCTAGCTTGGAACCGCGGGCCGCCTTGGCGTCGTTGCAGTGCCACACGCGCACGGTTTCAATTCCGATAGTGCCCGCGACCTTCTGCACGGTCTCCTCGTAGCCTTCGGGAGAGACCAAATCGTATCCGGCAACGTGGGTATGGCAGGTGTCGAGACAGACGCCGATGGGAACGTGACCCCTGAGCCCGACAAGTAGATCGGCGACCTGCTCAAAGCTGCCCCCTAAGCTGAATTCGGCGCCGGCCGTGTTCTCGATGAGCAGATGGAAAGGCGTTCCCTGCCAGGGAAGGCCGTCGAAGGCCCGCAGAATGGAATCCACCGCCAAGTTGATGCCCTCTTCCCGCGTAAGTCCCTTCCACGAGCCGGGGTGCAGCACCAGGAACTCCGCGCCCAGAGCCAGACCGCGCTCGATTTCGGCGCGCAGGGCAGTGATACTCTTTTCGCGAATCTCTTCGTTCTGGCCGCAGATGTTGATCAGGTAACTTGTATGGATAACCAATGGCCCCACATCGTGAGCGGCACGCAGTGCCTTCATGCGCTCGCACTGCGCCTCGGGGACCTTGGGCGCGCGCCACATGCGCGGACTGGAGGAAAAAATCTGGAAAGTGTTTGCGCCGATTTCGACGGCGCGCTCAACGGCGTTCGATGCGCCGCCGCTGGTGCCCAGATGAATGCCGATTCGCTTGGTCATGGCCATAGTGTATTGGATGGGGGAAGGGCAGCGGGGGTGCAGGGTTTTTAAGTCAGACAGATAGCACACGGCTGAGTACAAATCGGGGTTAGACTGGGGGCGCTTCTTTTGCGTGTGTGGGAGCGGTAGCGGAATCGATCCGGAAGAGTGGGTCGTCGGTCCGCAGGCCGCTGGTACGACCTGCGGGCCGTGTTCACGCAAAGGAGGTGAGGACGAATGGGTGAGAAATCGTCCTGGATGCGTATTGCCATCACGATCGCCATTGACTGGCGCTTCGTAATGGCCGTCGTACTCCTCGTCCTGGCGCTACTGGTGTTGCGGTAGCCAAACTCCCGGCCGGTCCCACAGTCCGGTCGGGACGAGAACAGTATAGACCGAATCCGGTTGCACGAGACGCATTTTTCGGGGACCTGTGAAGAAGGTAAGATGACCGGAATGCGAACGGGAATCCCGTGCCGCCGAACGTGAAGCAGGAGGAGTTTTTGTGGAGACGGTCGATAAGTTGGCGCAGGAGAGCCTGGCTGCTCTGCGTGTTCGCGCGATTGAGGAGTTGATTCCCAGCCCTCCCGTAGATGTGATCCGCCTGCGGAGATCGATACAGAGAGGTTTCGCAACGCAGTGGCGGCGGCATGCTGCGCCGGTGCTGGGCACCGGTGGGATGGGACTTGAAAACTCCGGACTGGAAAATACCCAGGCCGACAAGATTCGATTCCTGGCGGAGATGTACCTGCGAGCCTGTTCCTCAATGATCGTGTTGAGCGACCGGTGCCCGCTTCCGCTGCGGTTACAGATCCGCTGCCCGCGTCTGCTGCCCCTGCCGCGCGCGATTGTCTTGCTGGCTGCGCCGCGGATCTTTTCCTCGCTGGAATGGTTTCTCCCAGCGCGGGTTCATCGGCAGCTGGCGCTGATGGCTACAATGATTGGCCTGATTGACCTGTTGCTGGATGAAGCTACAGCGGCTGGCCCCGAAGAGGCCGGGCAAATTGCATTACTGTTGACAGCTGAAGTAGAGCCCCACTCACCTCTGCAGACCACTTTGCGGAATCTCGTCTGCGCCCTCCGAGAAGGCGAAACCGGATGGCAGGCTCTTTATTGGACCACCGGACTTCGCCACGCAATGCGGAAGTATTGCCAGGAAGAAGCGCTGGCGGCGACCGGGCAAACCGACCCCAGCGGGATGGGATTCCGCTCCGCCGGAATTGAAGCAGCCATTGGCGGCATGTGGTATGTGGTGGGTCCGTTCCTTGGCCTTGATAACAACGATGGGGCCCTCCGCCGAGAGAACTGGAATGCCCAGCAGAGATGGATGGCGGACACTTCACTCCTGGTGCAGATGATCGACGACTGGATCGATCAGGATGAGGATCGCGCGGTTCGATCGACCGCCGTGCTCAGCCGCGATTGGACTCTCGAAGGGATGCGGGAGTTATACGAGAAAACCGTGGTAGACCTGTGCCTGCTGCTCGACAAGAGCGGTGTGCGCAACAAGACGATCAGGAAGATATTTGAGGACCTGTATGCGGATTATCTCCATGCGGGGTTGGACGCGATGAAGAATGGGGTTGCGGTTTGAATAGGGCGTGTGCCTTCTATCGAAAAAAACACCCGATGCCCTGAGCGGCGTCGGCACTTCTTCGGATTCTCGACGTTGAAGCCTTGTGCCGACACTTCGCTGCCGAGGATGTGAGTTCTAATCGTCGTCCTTGGTGTTCTTCTTCCGCTTTTCGGTGAGCATCGCCGGTACCGGCTTGCTCCCCATCGCGTCCTTCCACAGAATCACATTCAGCTTTTGCGGGTCGGCGCGGTCTTCGTGGCGGAAGTCCATCTTCGCGCTTTCTTTTGCTCCCGGTGCGTCTTTTGCATTTGCGGTAAAGATGAGGCCGTTGTCGCGATTCGTGTAGTCGGCTGCGTAAGCGGGCTGGTCGCCGCGGCCTGTGAAGACAGTGGAGATCAGCGGACTGAAGGCGTCGTTGTTGTTCATGGGCGGCAGGCCGAGCAGCGTCTCCATGGTGCGAACAACGCTGACGGTGGTGTAGAAGCGGCTGTCGATAACTGGAGCTTGAGAGTGATCGGCTGAGCTATCGTTTGTGGGCGCCTTTGCAGCCCCATGCGGCGCGTACTTGCTGATAACCAGGGCAATGCTGCGATGCGCATCCACATGATCGCCGCCGTCCTGCGCGTCGTCTTCAAGAACGAAAAAAGCGGTGTCTTCCCAGTAGGCCGAGTGCGACACGGCTTCAACCGCGCGGCCGACGGCCAGATCGTTGTCCGCGACGGAGGATTTGGGCGTGGGGCCGCCGGCCTTGGTTCCCGCGGTGTGATCGTTGCCGAAACGCAGCATCACAAAGGCGGGCATGGTGTCGTGGCCTTGGGCGCGGTCGGCGATCCACTTGTCGAGGTGGGGCAGAAAAGTCTCAAAGCGAACCTGGTCGGGGATGGCGAGATTGAAGTCCGGATACTCTTCCGCAAAGTGGCCCACTAACTCCGGCTTGGTGGCGATGTTGGTAGCCAGCAACGGAATGGGCCAGGGCCACTTGTTGATGCCGCCGCCCCATTCGGCGGGAAGCGCTTCGCCGGGAAGAATCGCTTGCTTCGGGCAGCGCGCGCCAGCCAGCATGGGGCCCTGTTGCGGGTTGGGAACCTTGGGCCGGCTCTCGTCGCAGAACGTGGAAGCGATGTACTCGCCAAAGTGGTAATAGCTCTTGCCATGAGCTGCGAGATTGCCCCAGAGATAGCCGCTGGCCGGCTCGTTCACATCGGGAATCTTCTGCAGCAGCGGGTAGCCCTCGGCCACCACCCCCTCCCAGTCATAGGTGCGCTGGCCGCCGCGATAGTTCTGTTCCCAGGATTTCTCCAGATAATCGCTGCCGATGGCGGCCGTGGACCAAACGTGCCCATCGCCGGAGACTTCGCCGGAATCGAAAAAGTTATCCAGCACGCCGAACCGCAGAGCCAGCTTGTGCAGATTGGGGGTAACCGCCGTGCCGTACATCGTCAGGCTGGGGTCGCCGTTGCCCACCGGCTCGCCGTCCTTGGAGAGGTCGCCAAGTATTTGATCGTAAGTTCGGTTCTCTTTGATGATGTAGATGACGTGCTTGATCTTTCCCTCGCCGCCGCCGGCGAAGGCGATCTTCTCTTCCGCTGCCTTCATGCGATTGGATTCGAGAACGGTTGCTGTCCAAGGCTTGAGGTTCCGCTCGATCTCGGCGGGGTCGAGCGTGGCGAGCGATCCGTAGAGCAGGGTGCCGATATAAGTGGAAGGCCTGTGCAATCTCTTGGAGCCGTTGGCCTCGATTTCGCGCTGGGGAAAGTTGTTGGGACCGGTTCCCTTTCCCTTGGCGGTCGCGACATAGAGCCGGCCACCGGAGAAGGCCCCGGAAAACGCCATAGCCATCGGCATCCACTCGGTGGGAACAAATCCCGAAGGCTCCGCCATGCCCTGCCTTGAGGTCTTCTGGGTCAGCTTTGCCGTGTCGATCACTGCGATGGCGTCGGTGGCCATGTTGGCGACATAGACGCGGCTACCGTCGCCGTTGACCGCCAGCGCGACAGGCTCCGCGCCGAAGTAGCTCTGCCCGGGCAACCGGGTGTCGAAGAACCCCTTGACCGCAAATCGAGCCACGCCGATGGCCGCCACGGCATCGCGATTCGAGAGCGCGACGTAAAGGGTCTTCTGGTCCGGCGAGAACTCCAGGGCGCAAGGGTGGGACCCGGCGGCAATCGGGCTTGCTGGCTTCAGCAGGGCAAGCTTGCGCCCGACGGTCCCTTTGGCCAGATCCAGTTCCACGACTTCCGACGCGTTCCAGAGAGCGACGAAGGCGCGCAGGCCATCGCTGGTCACAGCGAGAGCGACGGGATAGGTGGAGGGGACGGCGTTGTCTTCCGCGAGGTCGAAGCGCTGCAGGATGGCTCCGCTAGCCGCGTCGAGGAGCCAGACATCGTCGGAAAGGTTGCCGGCTACCAGGAGCTTTTCGGCTCCGGCCGCGCCCACCACCGCAATCGCGGCAGGAAAGGGAACGCCCTTGTCGCCTTCCGCTGCGCCCAGGATCTTGGTTGTGCGGCCCGCCGCAAGCTGTTGCAGAGGCAGCGGGATCATGCGCTCGGGAGAGATCTTGCCATCGACGAAAGAGTACACCAGGATGCCGCTGCCGGTGGTCTGCTTTCCCTTGCCAAGCGGATCGGTAGTGGATCCCAGGCTGGCGTAGATGTGGCGTCCGTCGCGGCTGAAAGCAAGGCCGGAGTAGAGGGTCTGCTTGGCTCCCACCGGGGTGCGCCCATCGGGGAAGTCGGCGAGCGCGCCAGTCTTGGTGTCCAGCACGGCCAGCGACTGCTCGTATTGCGACTCGAAGGTGCCAAAGCCTGCGTTCACGGTGACGATGTAACGGCCATCCGGAGAAGCGGCCATGGTGATCGGCAAGCTGTTCAGGCGCTGGGGATGGCCGGGGGCTTCGCCGATCAGTTGCTTGCTGGTGGGCAGGTTTACCGACTGCGCGGGGACAAGCAAGGGAGCCAGGGCAACAGATCCGCCGGCAACCATCGAGATGAGCTTCTTCAACATGCTGAAACCATAGCAAAACCGGGGTTGTTTTTGCGTTACACGGCGATTACATTCGCATCCGCCGGCGGCTTGGACGCAAGTTACGTGCCAAAGTGCATTTTTGTATTACCAATGTTGTTCCACGCGTAATCCTGCATTCCGGCGCGTTTGGACTTACTATCCGAAGATGAGCGAACTCTTCGGTCAATTAACCAGGCTGCTCACGGACGTGATCCTGCCCAATCTGCGCGCGATGCAGGCAAGCCAGGCGGAGCAGATCGCCGCCAGCAACCGTGTGGAGCACGAGATTGCGGCTTTGCGCGCGCATCTCGACGCGCAATTCAACCGGCTCAATGCGCAACTGACAGCCTGTCGCGCGGAACTGGCCGCCACACAGGCGGTTCTGAAGGCTACTCAGGTCGTCGGCTCTGAGAACCCGAAAGGGACCACGCTGATCCATTGATGCGGGACGGTGGTCAGATTTTGCCAATATATTGATTATTTTGCTTTGAAATGATTGCAGTAATATATTTCCATGCGCACTTTGATCACTGCGGCACACCTGTGGGACGGCACTCGCCTGACCGACGACCCGATGGTCGTTGTAGAAGACGGCCTGATTGTTTCGATCACCTCAAGAGCGGAAGGCGAACTGGCCGCCGGGGCCAACGTCCTGGATTTTTCCGGTGCTACCTTGGCGCCCGCGTTTTTTGACGTGCATTTTCACGGCTGCGCCGGACACGATGTGATGGAGGCAACCCCCGAGGCATTGGCTGCCGTCGGCAGCTTTCTGGCTTCGCGCGGCACGGGAAGCTTTTTGCCCACCACGGTTTCCGCGCCAATGGACGAGACGCTGCGAGCGCTGGCGGGATTGGCAAAGTTGCTGGCGCTGGAGCCTGCTCCGGGACACGCGAAAGCGCTGGGCATTCATCTGGAAGGCCCGTTTCTCTCGCATACCAAACGCGGCGTGCATCCCCCTGCCCATTTGTTGGAGCCGGACATGGCCGTTTTCGATCGTATGTATGAGGCGGCCGAAGGGCGCGTGAGCCTGATGACGCTGGCCCCGGAGCTGCCGGGTGCGGTTGAGTTGACCCGCCACGCGGTTGCCCGCGGCGTGCGCGTCAGTGTCGGCCACTCCAATGCCACCGCGGCCGAGACCCGCTCGCTGATTGAAGCGGGAGCGGTCAGCGCCACGCATACCTTCAACGCCATGCGCCCACTGGATCACCGCGAGCCCGGGATTGTGGGCACGGTGCTGGATACCGATTCGCTCTACGCGGAAATGATCTGCGACGGCGTGCACACGGCGGAAGAGATTGTTCGCCTGTGGTGGAAGGCCAAGGGCCCGGAGCGCGCCCTGCTGGTGACCGATGCGATGAGCGCCACGGGCATGCCCGAAGGCGAGTACCAGCTGGGCGGCTTCGCCGTGCAGGTGGCCAACGGCAGGGCGACGGCCAACGGAGTGCTGGCCGGCAGCGTGCTGACCCTGGATCGTGCCCTGGCCAACTTCCTGCTCTTTACCGGCGCTCCGCTCCACGAGGCGCTGCGGCTGCTGACGGTAAACCCCGCGGCCATGACCGGGCTTGCCGGCAAGACAGGGTCGCTCACCGTGGGAGGGCCGGCCACGCTGGTTGCCGTGGACGGAGCAGGGAAGCTGGCAGGGTCGGTGATGCTCGGGGTGCAGGTGACTGGGTAGGGCAAGCGCTGCTCAGCGCTCTCCAGATGCCGAAACGCGAGGGACCGGAGGCGCCCGCAAAGTGGTTTCAAAAGCCCATCGAGACCTGGGGTAGGCGCCCAAGTGACTCATTCTTGGCGATTTTCTTAGAAAACGTCCAGTTGAATCCTGTCGTTTTGGCAAGGAATTTGCATAAGTCTGTGCCATGGTGCGGCCGCCATTTGGTCGCAAAGAAAGTGGACAAACTTCATGCAAATCTCGAGTGTCACGGATAACTCCTACTTGGATGGCTCCAACACCGCGGATTCCTCCGCAACTCAAACCGACAAGAAAAACTCCGCCTCTTCGTTTGCGAGCCATTTTACGCAGGCCAGTAGCCAGGCGGGCCCGGCCAAAGCTGCCAGCAGCGACGACGATGGCCTTCAACAATTCTTGCAATATGCCAAGGAGACCCCGGCACAGCGGATGTTCGACAATTGGTTGAGCAGCCAACACATCACCATGGCTCAGTTCAACTCCATGTCGACGGCAGCAAAAGAAAAGCTCACCCAGCAGTTCGAGCAGTATATGAAAGAGACCATGCAGGGCAGCGTCGCTGGGACCTCGAATTCGGTGGCTGCCGCTGCTTCGGCATAGTCCGGATCTCTCCCTAGGACCTTTCTTGGTCCTAAAAACGAAGCGGAGGACTGGCGGATCTCACAGATCCCGCCAGTTATCCCCAAACGCCATATCCGCGACCAGTGGCACGTCTAGCTTTACCACGCCTTCCATCTCTTCCCGCACCAGCTTTTCCACCTCTTCGGCTTCGCGAGCGGGGACTTCGAAGAGCAGTTCGTCGTGGACCTGCAGCACCATGCGAGTCTGCAGGCCTCGCTCTGTCAGCTTGCGGTCGATGGAGATCATGGCCAGCTTGATCAGGTCGGCCGCAGTGCCCTGCAGTGGGGTGTTCACGGCCGTCCGCTCGGCGAATCCGCGCTGGTTGGGGTTGCGGCTCTCCATGTCCGGAATGGGGCGCATGCGGCCGAAAAGCGTGCGCACAAAGCCGGTCTTGCGCGTCTCCTCCAAGAGTGTCTCGATGAACGTCTGCACGCCGCTGTAGCGCGCGAAGTAGCGATCGATATACGCCTTTGCCTCGCCCATGGGAATGCCCAGCTGGGTGGCCAGTCCGAACGCCGAAATGCCGTAAACGATGCCGAAATTGACCGCCTTGGCGCGGCCCCTCGTCTCCTTGTCCATGGAGTCGATGGGAACGCCAAAAACCTCGCTCGCCGTGAGCGAGTGGATGTCGATGTTGTTGCGATAGGCGTGCAGCAGCAGCGGATCCTTGCTGTAGTGGGCCAGCAGGCGCAGTTCGATCTGAGAATAATCCGCAGACAGCAGCTGCGTTCCGGGCGCCGAGATGAAGGCGGCGCGGATTTCGCGGCCCAGCTCGGTGCGAATCGGTATGTTCTGCAGGTTGGGATTGATCGACGACAGCCTGCCGGTTGCCACGGCAGCGGACTGGAAGGTGGTGTGTACGCGTGAGTCCTTGTCGGCCAGCGAGGGCAGGGCGTCCACATAGGTTCCCCTCAGCTTGCTCAGGTGGCGGAATTCCAGCACCAGGCGCGGCAAATCGTGCTGCTCGGCGAGGCGTTCGAGAACCTTGACGTCGGTGGAGAGTGCCTTGCCTTTGCCGCGGCTGGCCGGTGCGGGCAGGCCAAGCTCTTTGAAGAGAATCTCACCCAGCTGCTTGGGCGAATTGATGTTGAATCGCCGACCCGCAAGGACAAAAATCTTCTCGCTGACCCGCTCCATCTCCAGCCCAAAGCGCTGCGAAAGTCCATCCAAAACACGCAGGTCGATGCGCACCCCTGCCTGCTCCATCCGGAAGAGGACAGGCGCGAGCGGCAGGTCGATCTGCTGGTAGACGAATTCGACGCTGAGCTTCTTCACCTCTTCCTGCAGCGCGGGAATCATGGCCCGAATGGCCGCGGCTCCGGCTGCGAGAGTGGCCGGGGCAGGCTGGCCGTGGCGCGCGGCTACGTCTGCCAGCCCCTGGGTCGAATGCGTCGGATTCAGCGCGTACGAAAGCAGCATGGAGTCGTCTACGGCTCCGCGCAGCTGAACTCCTTGCCCGGCGAGCAGGTGCAGCGCCGCCTTCCAGTCGTGGGTCTGCTTGGGGACGCTCGCGTCCTCAAATAGCTCCTTGAGTTTTCCGCTTGGAGAGAGCCTCAGGGCCGTTGCGGCGTTCGCGCAGACGCCGATGGAAATTCCAGTGAGCCGCTCGGCGGATTGCTTCTCGGCGGCGTCGGCCACATCGAGCAGCGACAAACTCTGTTGTGGCTCGTCGTCTTCTTCTTCCACGACGGGTGCAGCCAGGGGCAGGGCGAAGGCAAAACCTTCCGCGCGCGCGGCGGTGAAGAAGGCGGTGATTTGGTCTCCCGTGGGCTCTTCGAGAAGGTCAAGGGGCGCAAGCGCCTCCGCCGGGGTCAGCTCCTTGAGCATGGAGGTGAATTCCAGCTCGGTGAAAAGCTCGCGGCACGCCTCCATGTCCGGCGTCTGGGTCTGCATCGCGGTCAGGTCCAGATCCAGCGGCACGCGGCAGTCGATGGTCACCAGTTCCTTGCTCAGCAGCACGGCGTCGCGATTCTGCTCCAGGGACTCGCGGTAGCTTTTGCGCTTCACCTCTGCCGCGCGGTCCAGCACCGCCTCCACGGAGCCGAATTCGACAATCAGGTCCACGCTGCCCTTGTCGCCAATGCCGGGCGCGCCGGGAACGTTGTCGACCGAGTCGCCGCGCAAAGCCATCACGTCGATCACCTTTTCCGGTGGCACGCCGAGGACTTCCAGAACCTTGGCTGGGTCGAGGATCAGGTTGTCCTTCTGGGGATTAAGGATCTTCACAATTGGCGTCACCAGCTGCATCATGTCCTTGTCGCCGCTGACGATGAACACCTCGTGCCCGGTCTCGGCAGCCTGCCGGGCGAGGGTTCCGATCACGTCGTCGGCCTCGAATCCCACCGCCTCCAGAATGGGGATGCGTAGCGCCTCCAGGGTGCGGCGAATGTAGGGAATCTGCCGCTTCAAGTCCTCGGGCATGGCGGCGCGGTTGGCCTTGTAACCCTCGTAGCTGACCTCGTCGAAGCTCTGCGTCTTGCCGTTCCACTTTTTGAGTGGTCCCATACCTCGGGCCATCTCGTCGCGAAAGACCTCGCCGCTCAGATCGAAGACGGCGGCGAAGTACTGCGGCTGGAAGTCCTGGCGCAGCTTCTTGATCATGTTGACGAAGACATAAATGGCTGCGGTCGGCAGTCCGCCGCGCGTGCTCATCGGTCGCGACCGCTGCATGGCATGGTAGGCGCGGAAGATGAACGACATGGTGTCGAGCAGGAAGACGGGAGGCTTGGCTTGGTTTGGCACGGTATGAGTTTAGCAGCGTGAGGGAAAAGGGAATAGGGAGCAAGAGACGGGGTTTGGAGATCGGGGATCGGTCAGTCGGGGCAAAGGGAGAGCGGAGGGAGCATGGGTCGTGGGCGCAGGGAGCACGGGCTGTGGGTCCCATGATTGCAGCGGCCTCATGGAGACGGCCTTCAAAGGCTGCGGAAAAACGGCATCGGGAGGGCAGGAAGCGTCAGGGCACGACTTTAGTCGTGCCGATAAAGCCAACAAAATGAACGGGGCTTTAGCCCCTGCGGTACTTTTTTAGGGTGCTTAGACCGTAATGAGGTCTTTTTCCGCAGCCCTTCCAGGCCCGGGCCATCTTCGATAGCACGTCAGCAGTGATACCCGCCGATTCAGCCGAGAAACATGCAATCGCCGTAGCTGAAGAAGCGGTATTTCTCTGCCACAGCGTGCTGGTAGGCCGCGAGAACCTGCTCGCGCCCGGCGAAGGCGCTGACCAGCATGAGAAGGCTGGACTGGGGCAGGTGGAAGTTGGTCAGCAATGCGCCCACCAGCCGGAACGGAAAGCCGGGGGAGATGAAAATTTCTGTCTCGCCGGAGTGGGCTTGCAGCGGTCTTCCTTCTGCCTGTTGTGCGCAGTGTTCGAGGGTGCGGACGACAGTGGTTCCCACGGCGACAATCCGCCGTCGCTCCGCCTGAGCCCGGTTGATCGCGTCGGCGGTCTCCGCCGAGAGTGTGTAGCGCTCCCGGTGCAGCCGCACCTCGTCCAGCCGGTCGACCCGCAGCGGCGCGAAGGTTCCCAGGCCGACATGGAGCGTGACGCGCGCAATCTCAACTTCGTGCTTGGCGATGGTCTCCAAAATCTCGGGCGTGAAGTGCAACCCGGCCGTGGGAGCGGCCACCGAACCGCGTTCGCGGTTGAAGACGGTCTGGTAGCGCTCGCGGTCGTCCAGAGCATCGCCGCGATGAATGTAGGGCGGCAGTGGCATGTGTCCGATGGCGTCGAGAACCGCGAAGAAGTTGGGTACTGGGTCGAAGCGCAGCAGCCGCTCGCCGAATGTGCCACGGTCCAGGACTTCGGCTTCGAGCGCAATCCGGCCGTCGGGGTCAGGGAAGGCCAGCCGTTCGCCAACGGCGACCTTCTTGCCGGGCTTGACCAGCGCGCGCCACAGGTTTTCTCCTGCTGCTCCGTCAACCTGCCCAACTCCGCTAACTCCGCTAACCCCGCTAACTCCGCTAACCCCGCTAACCCCGCTAACCCCGCTAACCCCGCTAACCCCGCTAACCCCGCTAACCCCGCTAACCCCGCCAACTCCGCTAACCCCGCTAACTCCGCTAACTCCGCTAACCCCGCCAACTCCGCTAACCCCGCCAACTCCGCTAACCCCGCCAACTCCGCTAACTCCGCTAACTCCGCTAACTCCGCCAACCTGTTCGGTCAGGAAAACTTCCACCAGCGCGGTTGGTAGCAGGCGGTCGCGGACGACAGTGCGCCGTGCGTAAAGCCGGGCCGGCAGTACGCGGGAATCGTTGAGCACCAGCAGGTCGCCGGGCTGAAGCAGGGAGGGGAAGTCGGCAAATCGGGCGTCGCGCAATGCTCCCGTAGCCCGGTCGAGGGTTAGCATGCGGCTCTGTCCGCGCTCCTCCGGGGGCTGTTGGGCAATCAGTTCGGGGGGCAACTCGAAATCGAAGTCGCTGACGCGCAGACCCCTGCTGTTCTCGTCGTCGGAAAGTCCGCTCTTCACGCCCGCACCTTCCCGAAGTGCTCAATGGCGCGAATCCGGGCGCGCTCAATGGCGGCGTTGAGTTCGATGCGCTTGGGCTCGAATTCGTCGTCGGCCAGGTCGGTGTCGACATGCGTAGAGCGGACCCAGCTGACACAAATGCGGGTGAAGGGCTTGGGAATCTGGAAGCGATCCCAGGAGCCCATGACCCAGGCCTTCTCCGGCTCCAGGTGAAAGGCCCCGACCGGCGCGCCGGTCATCTGGCCGAGCTTCACGGGGCCCATCTTGGTTTGGTAGATGGGGCCGCGCGGGCCGTCGGCTGTGAAAATGGCGGGGAGGCCCGATTCGAGAACGCGCTTGAGGCCAAGCAGGCCCTCGCGCCCGCCGCGAGAGCTGGAGCCGCGCACCGCGTCGAAGCCGAAGAGCCTGAGAATGCGCGTAATCAGCTCGCCGTCGAAGCTTTTGCTGATGAGGATCACGGCGTGCGAGGCGCGAAAGTAGACGGTGCAGGCCAGAACGCACTGGTGCCAGAAGCAATAGATCTGCGGGCCGGTCTGCTGGCCTTCGAGAACCGGCGTAATGCCCTCTTCGGCGAGAACCTCGAAGCGCCAGGTGCGGCTGACGATCCACAGCAGCGCCCACACAATACGGGGAGCGAAGGCAAGAATGAGGCGCTGAGACAGGGTGAAACGAGGCTGGCTGGCGGAGGTCACAGGTTGATTTTAGCGGACACTTGCGGTGCAGCAGACGTCTTCGGCCGCCCCGCGCTCATGAAACGCGTGGGATAAACTTCAGTCCGTATGCGGGGCGAGGTTCGGAGGACCCCATCCTTCCCGCCGAAGTAAGCGAAAAGGGGGGCGCACACGATCGAAGATGTCAACTCCCGCGCTTTTCTACTGGCGCGGGCCACGCGAAGCTGACGCTCCACCGCAGGTGTTCATGAATACCGGATCCAGCGCACAATCTCCGGCAGCGTCGCCCGCTTGCCGTACATGAGGATGCCGACGCGATAAAGCCGCGACGATAGCCACAGGGTTCCCCAGATGCTGAGGACCAGCAAACCTACCGAGACGCCCAGTTCCCAGAAGGGAACGGCCTCCAGCCCAACCCGGGGAAGCATGACGAACGGCGAGGTGAAGGGGATGAAGGACAGCACCTTGGCCCACACCGAATCTGGATTGTTGAGCAGAAATGGGAGAACCGCGAAGCTGACCCAGACAGGCACGATCGCGGCGGGCATGAACATCTGCAACTCCTGGGCGGTTTCGCAGGTGGAAGCGAAGCCGGAGAAAAGCGAGCTGTAGAGGAAGAACCCCAGCACGTAGTAGAGCGGGAAGAGAATCGCCTCCATCACGGAGAAATGAATGGAGAAGTTGCCGCTCAGCAGAGGTGCGGCCAGGGCCGAGCCGGTAAGCAGCGCCGTTGCCCCCACCCAGATGGCCACCTGCGTGAGGCCGACCGCGCCCACCCCCAGCAGCTTTCCGGTGAGCAGGTCCTCGGGGCTGCAGACGGCGAGCATGACTTCAAAAATGCGCGAACTCTTTTCTTCGATGATCGAGCGGGCCATGTCCATGCCATAGAGGAGGATGGGCATGGTCAGCATGAAGGCCATCACCATGGCCTTGGTGAACCCGGCCATGCCGGTGGACTTGGCAGCTTTGCCTTGCTTGTCGATCTCCAGTGTCTCAACCGGAACTTCTTTCATCAGGGCCTCGGCCTCGGCGGGCTTCAATCCAGAGATGGCCAGGCGCTGTTGCAGCAGACTGCGGTTCAGCACGTACTTCAGATGGCCGCTGGTGCCGTAGTCGAGCACCGACTGCTCGGTGTAGGTGGCGATGGGCGCGCCGTTGATCGAGTGATCGATGCTCATGACGCCGTCCACGGACTTGCTGCGAATCTGAAGGCGCAGCGCGGCCAGATCCGCCTCCGTCGCGGGGGCCACGATGTCGACGATGTAATGGGCGCTTTTGTCGTCCAGCAGTTGGCGGCGCATGTCCTCAGCTAAGGCCGCGCTGTCGGAGGCGATCGCGATGTGCCGGTCGCCGTGGGCGTTGCGGCCGGTAAAGTAGGTGGCGCTGAGCATGGCCAGAATGCCGAGCGGCAGCAGCACAGTGGAGAGCTTGAAGGCGCGTCCGCGCACCTGCTGCAGGTATTCCCGTTTCGCGATCAGTAGAAAGTTACGCATTGGCCTTGCCTCCCACGGTCTGAATGAAGATCTCTTCCAGCGACGGCTCCACCAGTTCAAACCGGTAGATGGTGGCCATGGCGGCGGCCTGGTGCAGCAGCTTCTGCGCGTCTCCGTGCGGCTGCAGACGGATCTCGGCGTGACCGGCATAGTTGCGGGCCTCCGCGATCTCCGGACTGCTGAGAAAATCGGCGCTGCCCTGGAACTCGATGATCACCCGATTGCGCTCGTAGCTGCCCTTGATCTCGCGCAAGTTACCGCTGAGCACCGCCTCTCCGTTGTTGATCAGGCAAATCGAGTCGCAGAGCTTTTCCACCTGGTCCATGCGATGGGTGGAGAAGAGGATAGCGCGGCCCTCGGCCTTCAATTCCAGCAGCGCATCCTGCAGAAGCACGGCGTTGACCGGATCGAGGCCGCTGAAGGGCTCATCCATGACGATGAGGCCGGGGTCGTGCAGCAGGCAGGCGATGAACTGGATCTTCTGCTGCATGCCCTTGGAGAGCTCTTCGGTCTTTTTTTCAAGCGCGTCGGCAATCTCCAACCGCTCAGCCCAGGTCACCGCACGCTTGCGGGCTTCCGCGGCGGCCAGGCCGTGCAGTTCGCCAAAGAAGACCAACTGGTCGATGACCTTCATCTTCTTGTAGAGGCCGCGTTCCTCGGGGAGATAGCCGACGCGGTCCAGGCTGGCGCGTTCAAAGGGCTTGTCGAAGAGGCGGACGGCGCCGGAATCGGGGCCGGTAATGCCCATCATCATGCGAATGGAGCTGGTTTTTCCGGCGCCGTTGGGGCCGAGAAGCCCGAACATCTGACCTGCCTGAATGGAGAGACTGAGTCTGCTGACCGCAACCTTGTTTTCGTAGGCCTTGGTCACTTCCGCGAGTTCGACGACTGGCATGAATTCTCCCAATGCGTTCCTGCAAGTTAACCGCCGGTGAGGCCGGCCAAAGGTATGCGAGCAGTGTAGCAAAGGCGCGGGGACAAATAGCTTATTCCATTGCGATAGGCACGAGCAGCAGGATCGGTTCCTGAACCGGGGGCGGAGGGAGCAGGAGCCTTCACAGGTTGCGGGAATCGGCGGAGGGAACATGAAGGCTGCGGAAATCGGCGGCGGGAGGGCAAGAAGCGTCAGGGCACGACTTTAGTCGTGCCGCTGGAGTTTCTACATTTCTCGTGCCGAAACCCTACAGAACGCTTGATTTTTAGGTAAAAATATGTTTCATTATGAGTGATGAAACAAAAGGAGATTCTT
>Ga0181529_10000944_pt1 | contig 40113 bp, 38 predicted proteins | sample PEATcosm2014_Bin_36_FD_119763 | JGI IMG/M metagenome (GOLD analysis project Ga0181529, IMG submission 119763) | Peatland microbial communities from MTU Mesocosm Facility, Houghton, MI, USA - PEATcosm2014_Bin10_30_metaG | ecosystem: Environmental > Terrestrial > Soil > Wetlands > Peat | place... | reverse complement strand
GAGCGCCGACTCAAGCGCCGGAATGGCAAGGGGCGGTCACGGCCGCCCCACAACATCGGACCCGCCGATCCTAAATAAGCTTATTGCGGGCGAAAAATGGTCTTGACAACCGGGTCCACTTTATTCCTCTCATCTCTGAATCCGCCGGCCCACGACGAGAAATATCTTCGGCGATACCGGCGTCCCGGCGGTGCCGCCAGTAACCGAATCGGGCCCCGGGTCGCCGTGCGAAGTGCCCCGGCCTGTGAAACAATGAGGTCATGAAGCGACCATTCGCCGCGACCGTTTGGCGTGAGGGGAAGTGGTACGTCTCCCAGTGCTTGGAACTCGATGTCGCCAGCCAGGGCGAGACCGAGGAAGAGGCTCTTGCCAACCTGAAGGAAGCGATTGAGTTGCACTTCGAGCCGCCGCAAGCGACGCAGCCACCCGAGGTCCGTCTGATCGAGGCCGAGGTTGGGGCGGCTTAGGCCCCTGTCTTTCCGCGAGATCGAGCGCCGGCTTGAAGCAGCCGGCTTCGTCGAAGCCAGCCAGAAGGGCAGCCACGTCAAATTTGTACGACGCTCCCGTGAGGTCGTCGATACTGCCATCGTGCCGAGGAAACCCGAGGTCCCAGTCGGCACACTACGCAGCATTCTCAGCCAGGCCCACATCAGTCCCGACGACTGGGACAAACTCGGCTAGCCACTGGATCGTGTTACGCGGTCAGTAACACAAGCCCCTACCGCTTCGGCTCCGTGATCCCCAGATCTGTCAGCACCTTCGGATTGGCATCGTCGGTCGCCAGCAAACTGTGGCACGCGCTGCAATCCATGTTGATGGATTCGCCGTTCTTCGCGCTGTGCGCGCCATCGTGGCAGCGGAAGCAGCCGGGGAAATCGGTGTGGCCGATGTTCACCGGATACTTGCCCCAGGTTACGTTCATATCGGGGAAGATGTTACGGTTGTAAACCGCCAGCACCTCCGCCGCCGATGTCGTCACCTCCCCTTGCCGCGTGCTCCACACCGCGGGATAGCTGTCCTGATAGTACTTGGCGAAGGCGGCGGGAATGCGCGCGGCGGCCTCCTCGCGGCTCTTGTAATTGACCTTGAGGATCTCCAGCGCTTTCTTCTTGGCGAACGGCAAAGTCGCCGAGATCAGGCCGGCGTACATCGACTTATCGAGCGCCCGCTCGGGCAAGTCGTAGCTGTGGGACGGGCGATTGTGGCAATCCATGCAGTCCATCTCGCGGACCGGGCCATTGGCGGCGCCCTCGGGCTTGGCGTCGGCGGTGGCGTACACGGTCTTCTTGCCGGCGGCGTTGTACTCCACCCACGGAATGGTTTGCCGCGCTTCGTCGCTGTGCGCATAGCGGATCACGATGCCCTTGCCCAGGTGCGTTCCGTGGATGCCCAGGCCGCGGTTGCCGCCGCCGATTTTCATCAGCAGCACGTCCTTGGTCAGGGTATTGGCTTCGTCCTCGGCGTACTTGGGGATCACCCGCAGGCGGTCCTCGCCGTATTTCTGCGGCCAGTGGCACTGTTCGCAGGTTTCGCGCGCGGGACGCAGATTGTGGACGGGAGTGGGAATGGGCCGCGGATAGGTGTTGAAGGTCACCGCGAATACCTGGCCGACACCCGACAGTTTACTGCGCACGAACCAGCCGGCGCCCGGTCCGATGTGGCACTTCACGCATTCCACCTTCGAATGTGGGGAGTTCTGATAGGCCGTATACTCCGGCTGCATCACGGTGTGGCAGGTCTGCCCGCAGAAGGTCACCGAATCCATGTAGTTCACCGCGCCGTAGCTGATCTGGCTGGCGATCACGATGTTGACCACCGTCGTCGCGCCCAGGAAATAGGCCAGGCGGCGCAGTTCCACGTTATGCCAGTTCAAGGGCGGGAATTCGGGCGGATAAATACCCGCGTGCCCACTGCGTTTGCGCTTCAGCCACATGCCCAGCGGGATCAGAATCAGGCCCGCGAAGAACGGCACGGGAAGCACCATGAAGACCAGAATCCCGATGTACGGGCTGCTGGTTTCCCCGCGCAGCGTCGTCGGCAGAAGGAACAGCCAGAATATGGTTGCGGTGGTGACAAGGATCACGCCGGCCAGGCTGACCCAGTTATTCGACAGATAGATGATGGGCCTGAGCCATCCCCGGCCCTTTCCAATATTCGGTGTCATGTCGGTTTTTTCAGTCTCCGGCTACGGTTGGCGTGTCGTGGTCCGGCGCCGTGTCGCCCTTCTTTACGCTGCGTCCGGTCAGGAACGCGGTGTTCAGCGGGTACACATCCGGATCGAAAATCACGGAGTAAAAGTGCCAGATAACGATCGCCAGCGAAGCCAGCACGGCTTCGTAGAAATGCACCGATGTCGCCACGTCCAGCCAGGCCTTGGGAAGGAACCGCATGGCCAGATTGTTGGCCCACAGCAGCAATCCGCTTCCCGCCATGACGACAGCGCCCCATACCACCGCCCAATACTCCGCCTTCTCAATATAGCTGTGGTCGGAGCGGCCCGGGGGAACGTTGCCCAGCCCCAGGTTGTAGGCGAAATTGGAGAGTCCTTCGCGCCCGTCCCGAACTTTGGGGATCATCTCCATCCAATGGGCGCGCAGCTTGCGGCTGACGATCAGGGAGATCAGGTGCGTTACGGCCACGCTGATGAAAATCACGGCGGCCACGCGATGGATCAGGCTGCGCATGGAGTGCGCCCCTTCCATCATCAGCAGTGGACGGGCCCACCACTGGTCCGGATACTTGAGCGCGAAACCGGTCCAGACCAGGATGATGAAAGATGCCGCCATGACGGCGTGTTGAACGCGCTCGAAGGGCAGCATGCGCAAACCGGCGTGCGCGGCCGGCCTGGCCCGAGGGATTCCCCGCCCGAAGCGCAGGCGGATCAACTTGCGGATGAAGTCGCCGCCCTGATGCAGCAGCATGAGACCGAGGGTAACTGGAATCACCAGCAGGTAGAATTCGCGCACCCAACGCAGCGCGGCCGGCTCGGCTTGCCCCTCGGAAACATGTACCTGGCTGATGGCGAATCTGGTGCCGGCGCCCGGATGACACTTGCCGCAGGTCTGCGGCAGGTTCTTCGGATTGATGGTGGATTTCGGGTCCGAGGACGGCAGAATGTTGTGTACTCCGTGGCAGCTTGCGCAGTTCGCCACGGTTTGCGAACCGGCCTTGGCGGCCAGCCCGTGGAAGGACGAATCGAAGCTCACCAGGCGGTCCGAAGGCAGACCGAATTTGCGCGTCAGACGGACGTCGCCGTGGCAACTTCCGCAGGTCTCGCGGATGTGCAGGCCGTTGACGGAAGAGGCCTCGTTGGTGTGCTTGAGAATCTTGTGCTCACCGTGGCAATCGGTGCATAGCGGAGCCTGAGTGATGCCGCGGGCCAGCGCCTGGCCGTGTACGCTGGCGCGGTATTGCTCCACCACTTCGGTGTGGCACATGCCGCAGGTATCCGGCACGGCGGTGCGATATGCCTGCGATTTGGGATCCAGCATTTCGTGCGCGCTGCCATGGCACAGGGCGCAATCGGGCGCGCCTTCGTTACCGTTTTTGCGAGCCTGGCCATGCACGCCGCTGGCATAGTCGCCAGCCTGGTCGGGGTGGCACGTGCCGCATACCGGTTTGGGAATATTGGCGGGATGGGGATATTGTTCGTGAGATTCGTGACAGCTTTCGCAGGGCAGCCCGGCGTGCGCGCTCTTTGCCAATTTCTGCCCCTGCTCGTGGCAGGAGGTGCAGTCCGTTTTGGCGGTGTCCGCGGCAAAGAGAGTGGCGCCGGCTGCCCCGAGAAACAGGCCCAACGCGACAAAAGAGAGCCGGGCAGAAGAGAGCCGTAAGCCCAGGAAGGAAAGTGCCCGGTTCGTCATCGTTTAGACTCCAATACTGGAACTGGCGATCCAACTCTGGTAGAAGTACACGCCCGCCAGAATCAGGCCATAAATCACGGCGATTATAGTGAGGAGTTTGCCCCACTTGTCGATCTGTTCGAGTTTGTGGGCAACGCCCACTTGTGCCTGGACGGCGCCAGGCTCCAACACATGCAGGGAATCGTCTTCGTGGGTTGACACCGACTTGCGCAAGGCGAGCAAAACCAGAACCACCACGGCCAGGACGGCCCAGACAATCACGAACGGAATGAAGTGACTATTCATCGCGACTCTCCAGAATTCGGTTTCACAACGGGACTTGAGGGTTTGGGCGAATCCCCACGGGACCGCCCGCCGATTGAATACAACTTGTATCGAAGGTCATGCCGGAAGCCTCTCGAATCGCGCCCACTGCCAGCGGCAGGTAGGCGTAGAGCGAGCACCGGAGTTGCGTCCGGGCTTCGCAGGAACCGTCGAACGCCCGGTCGGCGCACACTGAACAGACGTCCCGCCGGATCGCCTTAAGGTACGGAGGAAACTCGGCGCCGGCTGCGGATTGAATGGCCTCGGCCACTTGCGGGAAAAGGCGGAACAGAGCGCAGTTGGAGGGTTCCTCAAGAGCACACTGCCAGTTTACGGTATGATCGCTGCAAACGCGACAAACCCGGCTTCGGACAATGGCTTCCAACTCTCCTAAGGAACGGTCCATATCACCTTCTGCCTTCCCGGAGTAGATGGCAATGCAAGCCAATGTCCATGGCTGAACGGCGCTAACCTATTGAGTTTTGCAACGTTTTGGCCCGGAATGTTGCCTTTGTGGGGATATTGGCGCAACATCGGAGCCGGAAGTGGGGGAAATATCGCTCGGGTTGGCCGAGGCGTGGGTATTTGCAACGCGCAGAGCCGCCGCCATGATGGCGAGCAAGACGGTGCTGATGGGGTCTTCCGCGGAAATCACAGAGACGATTCCGGCTTCCCACGCTTGTGCCAGGACTTGGGGATTCTTGCGGGCAATTAAGACGATTCGCTCCGGATTAGATAAGGGGAGGGGCAGCTTAGCGAAAGCGAACTCATCCAGGACCAGAACGCACTGATGAACGGGGTCCGGGCTATCCACGGTTTCGACATGCCATGCGCAACTGCGTGACAGGGCTTCCCGGACGGCCGCAGCGTACGGACCGTCCGTGATCGAAAGCTGAACTGTCTGCATTATGGACAACTCCCGCCTCCACCTTTTCCGTGCTACTTCTTCTTCTCGACGTAGCCGTCTAACGTCTTCTTGTCTTTGTAATACTTGCCGGCATCGGTCAGGTTCGCGTTCATGGCTTTCGCGTCGCCAGGAACGTTTTTCTCGTGGCAGTAGGTGCAGGCCTTCTTGGTCGCTTTGGTGTACTCCGGCTTGCCGTATGTGGCCATCGAGCAAACCAGGAAACCGCCCAGCAGGATGACAGCGGGCGCAATAATCTTGAAACGGGACATAAAGCCTCCAAACTCCGAGTTAGCAATTGCATCGCCACCACGCCTTGGCGCCAGTTCCACGGGGTTTACATCGAGGAGTCCCCCCATCCGGTGGGGTCAATTCCCCCCGCTTGTGCCTTGGGTTGGGCCAATTAACCCAAGAATGGGCTGGTATAATTGGGTTAGACCAAGATCAATGTCGAAGCTCACCCCAGGTTGGCAACAGACCAGCGTATTGGAATCGGTGTTTGACCAGCTTTCCGACGCCTTGGTTTTGTACGATCCGGAATTCCGCATCACCGGCGTCAACCGGGCTGCGGAGAAACTCTTTGGAATGGCGTCCGAGGAGATGCTCGGCAAGCATTGCCAGGACATCTTTAAGTGCAACCTCTGCGAGCCGGGATGCGGCGTACTGGTGGGTCTGAACCAGACCCCGGCCGCACCCAACTGTACGGTCCGCCTGCACACCGACAACGGCATGGAACGTCTGGTGGTGATGCGCACCAACCAGATGTTCGATGGCGAGGGCCACCTTACCGGCGTGGTGGCCACCATCAAGGACATCACCGAGGAAGCCGCGCCGCAGAAACGCGAGGTCATCGCCGAATCGGCGCCCATGCGCGAAGTGCTCAACTTCGTACGCCGCGTGGCCGCCAGCGAAGCCACCACCATTCTGCTCGAAGGCGAGAACGGGACCGGTAAGGATCTGGTCGCCAAGACTCTCCACTACCAGAGCCTGCGCCAGTCCGAACCCTTCATCGCCATCAACTGCGCCGCCATTCCGGAAACCCTGCTGGAAAGCGAGCTCTTCGGTTACGAGAAGGGCGCCTTCACCGACGCGCGCTCGCAAAAACGCGGCATCTTCGAGTTGGCCGATAGAGGAACGCTGTTCCTGGATGAAATCGGTGAAATCCCCCTCATGCTTCAGGCCAAGTTGCTGCGCGTGCTGGAAGAGCAAAGCTTCCGCCGTTTGGGTGGTCTGAAGGACATCAAACTGGACCTGCGCGTGGTCGCGGCCACCAATAAGAACCTGCGCGAGGCCGTCAAGGAAGGCGCATTCCGGCAGGACCTGTACTTCCGGTTGAACGTCATTCAGATTTTGATTCCGCCATTGCGCGACCGCTCCGAAGACATCATTCCGCTCACCCAGTTCTTCATCGAGCATTACAACCGCAAGTTCAAGCGCAACATCGAAGGCGTCACCGAAGCGTCCGCCAAACTGCTCGACATGCACGACTGGCCGGGCAACGTTCGCGAGTTGCGCAACGCCATCGAGCGCGCCATGATTCTGGAGGAATCCGCTCTCATCACCCCGCCGAGTTTGCCCATCGCCATCTCACGGCCGGATGTGGGCATCAACATAACGGCGCCGATGGGGACCGAGATTCCTACCGACGGTCTGTCGCTCGAAGACAACGAGCGAAGCCTGCTGGTGCGCGCCCTGGAGAAGACCAACGGCAACCAGACCCAGGCCGCCCGCTTGCTGCGGGTCACGCGCGATACCCTGCGCTACAAGATGAAGAAGTTCAATCTGAGGTAGCGCGGCAGCGCGCGGCGCACGCTTTAGCTTTCCCCCAGCCGGACACTGGTATTGATTGGGCCGCGCAGGCGGTCTTATGTGGGGCAGGTTGGCAACCTGCGGCCGATTGTCAATCGGCCTGGGCGGCATTGGCATACTGGTCGGCGGGCGGGTGTCCCGATGAGTCGGGACACGGCACGCTAAAGCGTACGCCGCAGTTACAGTTACTGCGTCACAGCCGGAACAAACACCACGCGCGTCCCGTCGGAATCCAGCAGCCAGAGCGGGCCATTTCCCAGTTCGTTCAGGCGCAGGACCTTGCCCATCGGGACCAGGCCCGACAGGGCGCAGTAGCATGCGGCCACGGTACTCGTCCCGGCAGCTATGTCGATCGATGCGATGGATTCTTCCGCCCGGCTGGCGACGAATAGCCGGCTGCCGTCGGTGGAAAAGGCCAATGCTCCGAGATGCCGTATCGCGTCCGGCGTCGTCACGGGCTGCGCTGTGGACGCCCCCGCGACATCGTGGAAAAGCGTAATCGCGCCGGTGGAGTCGGCGATGGCGGCATCGTGGCTGCCGGCGGCAAAAGCCACCAGGGCGAAAGGCCCGGCCGCCAGAAGCTGACGAGGTCCGCCGTTCGAGCCGAACAGATTCACCGCGACCGGTGTGGACGCCAGAAGCCAGGCTCCGTCATCGCTGACCGCAATGGGCGGCGCTTGCGCGCGGCTGCGGCTTCCTCCAATGTCGAAACTGGCGCCGGCCGCGGGAGCGTCCGGCAGACCCGTGACAATCTGCGCGCGGCCCGCCGAATACAAGGCCACGGCCGTGCCGGAGGGGCTGTAGACGGCGGCATTGGCAGTGGCCGGGCAGGCGCCGCAAAGCACCTCGGAGACGCCCGAACCCAGGCGCAACAAGTGCAACGAGCCATCGGTGGCGAATGCGATTGCCGAGTCCTGACGCGGCGCGACGACGGCGGACGAAAGATCCAAACCGGCGTTCAGCGGATCGCCCAGTATGGATGCCCCGGGGATTCCCAAAATCGGCCGCAGTGCGCGCACCGAGCTATCGAATACGAAGCCGATTACCGGACCCCCAACCTGGCCGGTCTGGCCGAAGAGCGCCGCTGCCGACTGGACTAACAGGACCGCAACAGGTATGGTTCGAGAGTTCATGACGGTTACCTCGGTGGCCCTACGGTTCCCGCGCCGGCAGCGATGCTTGTGGTGACGGCCGCCGCCGGTGGCGCGTTGGTGGTGCTGGAGCCGCCGGTATGCGTGGCGGCATAGGCGCCACCGGCCGCCGCCGCACCCACCGCGATCAGTACCGCGATCAGCTTGCCGGAGATTCCGCCGGCCGCCGCCGCGCCTGCACCGGCCGCGCCCGCGGCGTTGGTCTGCGTGATAATAGCGCTCGTCGTCAGGCCGTTGAACGACGCGTTGACATGGATCTGGAACTGGCCTTGCCCGGTATTGGGCCGCAGCCCGCGCGCCACGGCTTGGCCCTGATTGTCGGTGATAACGGTCAAGCTGTGCGAGCCGTCGGCGAACGTCGCGCCCGCGCCCTGGTTCGGCAACAGAAAGACCACCACCGCCCCGGCGATGGGTTTGTGGTTCTCGTCCTCCACCTGTACGATGGGCTCGCGGGCGGTACGCTGCCGGATGTTATTGATGGCGCCGTCGCCTTCCACGATGACCAGGTTGAGCTTTGCGGGAGCGGTCTGGCCCGCGGCGACAGGGGACAACGGCAGAGCGATCAGCAGCATGAGGCACAGCGGCAAATAGCGCATCGGCACCCTCTCAGAGTTTCAATTATGAACACAACCGCCGGCAAAGCGCCACTTGGGGTAGACCATGGGGTGGGTGGAAACGTACGGGCGGAAGGCCGGGCGCCGGCTCATGCCGGGCCATTTCAGGCGCTGGCGGCTTCTTCCAGCCCGAGGGCCGCCTTCACATCGGCGGAGAATTTGCGAAGCGTCTCGAGTTGCTCCGCCGTGGCCGGCACCGGGTCGAAATCCTTACGGTAGAGGAACGGTTGGTCGCCCTGCCATTGCAGGAACGCCACCCCGACGCCGGGTAGCGGATAGCCGGAGCTGCCGATCGAGGTGTAGACTCCGGTATTCGGATCGCGTTGCACCACCACCATGCAGCCGTCGCGTACGAAGACGCCGTAGTAGGCCGCATTCACCATTTGCCAGATTCCGGCTGTCTGCAGGCGAGCCGTCAGCTCCTCGGGAACCGGTTTCTTCTCGGGAAGGGGGAACACCGCTGCCTCACATCTTGTAGCGGCCGAGATCCTCGTCGTTGAGGCCCTCCAGCCAGCGGCGCAACTCTTCGTTATTGACCTTCTCGGAAACCGTGGCGGCCAGTTTCGACGATTTCAACACGGTCTCTTCGACGTAGATGGGACAATCCAGCCGCAACGCCAGCGCCAGAGCGTCGCTTGGGCGGGAGTCCACACTGATCAATTCACCATTGCGGTCCAGCCAGATCACAGCGTAGAACGTATCGTCCTTGAGATCGCTCACTACCACTTTGCGCAAGCCCGTATTCAAACCGAGCAGCAGAGTCTTGATGAGGTCGTGCGTCATCGGGCGGGGTGTGGATACCTTTTCGATTTCGAGGGCGATGGCGTTGGCCTCGTACACACCCACCCAAATCGGAAGCACGGTGTTACCGTTCACGTCCTTTAAAATGACGATGGGCATGTTGGTCACGGGATCCATCATTAGCCCGCGAATTTTCATTTCGACTTCCATGGCGCCCTCCGCAACCTTAATTACACCACAGATACACTCTCGCCCACCAAGGAGTTGGGTCCGGAGCGCGTAACGCGAACGGGAAGGTACTGCCCCACCTGCGGCTCGGCCCCCTCCGCGGCGTGCGAAAAGTTGAGCGTGCGATTGTCGGAAGTGCGCCCGATCCATTGGCCCAGCGCCTCGTGCCGCCCTTCCACCAGGACCTCCCGCACGGCGCCGATCAACTCGGCATTGCGCTGAATCTGGATAGCCCGCTGCTTCTCCTGCAGCGTCACCAGGCGGCGCTGCTTCTCTTCCTCGGGAATGCGGTCGGGCATCGAAAGGGCCATGGTGTTGGGCCGGGGCGAGTATTTGAAGCTGAACAGGGACGCGTACTGCACCTGGTCCAGCAGGTCGAGGGTCTGCTCGAAATCCCGCTCGGTCTCGCCCGGGAAACCGACGATGATATCGGTAGTGATGGCGTACTTACGCTTGGCGGTCTTGAGCCACTCGATGCGCTGCATGTACTCTTCGCGGGTATACAGCCGGTCCATGGAAGCCAGCACGCTCGATGAGCCCGATTGCACCGGCAGATGGACGTGATCGCAGATCGCCGGGTTGGCGTCCATAGCGTCCACGATGTTCTTTCCGAAATCGCGCGGGTGCGACGTGGTATAGCGCACGCGCCGTATGCCCGCGACCTCGGCCACACGGGCCAGCAGCGTGGCGAAATCCCAACCCGTGGGCGACGGATCGCGGTAGCTGCTCACATTCTGCCCCAGAAGCTGGATCTCGGTATATCCCAACTCCGCCAGATGCCGCGCTTCCGCCATGACGCTTTCGGCCGTACGGCTGCGCTCCGGTCCGCGCGTGAACGGCACCACGCAATAGGCGCAGGATTTGTCGCAGCCTTCGATGATCGTGATATACGCGCGGTGCGGATTGTCGCGGCGCGTGAACGGCGTGTCGAAGGTCTCTTCGGTGTCCAGGTTGAGGCCGGTTACGCGGCGCGCGCCCGCTTCCAACCGCACCAGCATTTCGCCGAATCGCGGATAACTGGCCGACCCGCAGACCAGGCTGACGTGCGGCGCACGGTCGAAAATCTTCTCGCCTTCCTGTTGCGCCACGCAGCCCAGAACGCCGAAGATCTTGCCGTTGGCGTGGCGCTTGAAGTTCTGCAGCCGGTTGTAGACCTTCTGCTCGGCCTTATCGCGGATGCTGCACGTGTTGTACAGCACCAGGCTGGCTTCCTCGGGCGTTTCCACCTGAGAATAGCCGTGCTCCAGCAGCGTTCCCGAGACTTTCTCGGAATCGTGCACATTCATTTGGCAACCGAAGGTTTCGAGGTAGAAGGTTTTCCCAGACACTGATCCCATTGTAAGACAATGGCCGGTTGGTTCCGATGCGCCGAGACAGCGGCCGAAAAGACAAGTACATGAATGGCCGCAGATGAACGCCGATGAACGCGGATAAGACAAACACAAGGTTTTGGTATTATCCGCGTTCATCGGCGTTCATCTGCGGCCATTCATGTGTTGGCTGTTCCCGCCATCTTGCCAACGGGCCTCAAAAACGGCAAGATACGCATAGTGCGCACCCTCATTCTTTGTTTGCTGGCCGCAGCGGCATTCGCGGCGACTCCGACCATCGACATCAAGGTCGATCAGGTCGGCTACCCGAGCAAAGGGCCGAAAGTGGCGCTGGTGGCGTCCAAGACGATCGCCACGGACTTCACCGTGCGCCGCGCCCGCGACGGTTCCGCGATATTCCGTGGGAAGCTCTCCGCGCCGCAGCCCGACGCCGATTCCGGCGATCTGGTGCAGACCGCCGATTTCACACGGTTGGCCAAAAGCGATCGCTACTACGTGGACGTTCCCGGTGTCGGACGTAGCTGGGAGTTCGCTGTTGGCCCGAACGTCTATGCCCATGCCTGGTACCTGGCGATGCGCTCCTATTACGGCCAACGCTGCGGTACCGCCGTCGATCTGGGGCCGGAGTTCCCCGGCTACAAACACGACGCCTGCCACCTGGAGGGCGCCTACCATGCATCGTCCGGGAAAACCGGGCCTCACCCGTCCAAGGGCGGTTGGCACGATGCCGGCGATTATGGCCGCTATGTGGTCAATTCCGGGATCACCACGGGGACGCTGCTGTGGACCTTCGAAATGTTCGAAGCGAGAGTTCGCGGCGTCCGGCTAAACCTGCCGGAATCGGGCAACGGAATTCCCGACATCCTCAACGAGGTCCGCTGGAACCTGGACTGGATGCTCTCCATGCAGGATGAGGACGGCGGGGTCTGGCACAAGCAGACCAGCGAACAATTCTGCCCCTTTGTCATGCCGGAAAAGGACCGCCTGGTGAGTTTCGTCATCGGCTCCGGCCAGGAGCCGTTCAAGACTTCCTGCGCCACGGGCGACCTGACGGCCGTAGCGGCCATCGCGGCACGCGTGTTCAAACCGCTCGACATTGTCTATTCCGAGAAGTGCCTGCGCGCGGCGCGGCTGGGGTTCGAGTGGCTCGAAAAGCATCCCAACGTCATGTTCCGCAATCCGCCGGGCGTCGCCACCGGAGAGTATGGCGACGGCAATTGCGGCGATGAGCACCTCTGGGCCGCCGCCGAATTGTGGCGCACCACGCGCGAGGACGTCTACCGCCGCTACTTTCTGGACCACTATGGCGAGTTCCGCAACTCCATCCGGCCCGCCGGCCCGCAGTCCTGGGGGAATGTCGCCAATCTCGCGCTGTGGACCTACGTGCTGGGAGGCGGCGACGACTCCGAAACGGCAGGCGCTATCCGCCGCGATTCGCTGAGCGCCGCCGACCAGATCGTCACGCGCAGCGCCGCCAACCCGTACCGCATCAGCCTGACCGCGCGCGACTACATCTGGGGATCGAACGGCGAGGCGGCTAATTACGGGATGCAGCTTCTGGTGGCCAACGCGCTGCAGGCCAATCCACGGTACGTCGAGACGGCCATCGAGAACCTGCACTACCTGCTGGGGCGGAACACGTTCTCGCTGTCGTTCGTCACGCGTGTAGGGGACAACCCGTTCCGCCATCCGCACCATCGGCCGAGCGGGGCCGACCGGAACGCCGAGCCGTGGCCCGGCTTGCTTTCCGGTGGCCCCAACCGCGGACGCCAGGACCCGGCGATGCGCGACCTGCAAAAGTTGCCCGCCGACCTGCCGCCCGCGAAGGCATACCTGGACGATCAGGAATCCTACGCGTCCAACGAGGTGGCGATCAACTGGAACGCTCCGCTGGTGTTCCTGCTGGCGGGCGCGCTAGCGGGGAAGTGAGCGGTCGCAAAACCGAACCGGCGGCGTTCGAAACATACGGAAAGCCAGAGCGCTACACTGGAATCTAGCCTATCCCGCGATCATGAAAACCTATACCTTCAAAGTCGTGGTGGAGCCGGACGAGGATGCCCTTGGCAACCCGGCGTGGCACGCCTATTGCCCCGCGCTCGAAAGCATCGGCGCCGCGACCTCGGGACGCACCAGGGACGAGGCGTTAAAAAACATCAACCAAGTCGTCCACATGATCGTCGAAGAGTCCCTTGAAGAAGGACGGCCTCTTCCCGACGGCCCCGCGGGCGACGTTGAGGTTGCCGAGGTGTCGCAGGAAACACCCCGTATCGCCGTCACTGTCTAGACTATGGCCATCGACTATCGGGGCCTGCGTTCACTCACCGCCCGGGAACTCATTACCGCTCTCAGCCGCGACGGTTTTTATTTCGTCCGCCAAAATGGATCGCATCAGCGCTACGCTCATGCGGACGGCCGCCGGATCACGGTCGCCCCCCAGGGCGGCGGCGACACGTTCACCATTAAGACTCTGAAATCGATGATCGAGCGCCAGGCGAACTGGACTGCGGCCGACCTGGTGCGGCTCGGACTTTTGGAGCAATGATCGCAGTACGCAAGTACTTGACTGAAACGCTCCGCTGGCGGGCGCCCTGGCGGGGAAGTGAGCCGTTGGCGTCCGCGCGATGCTTCTACCAAGCGCCAGGCTTTGCGATGAAGCCCCTGCACCATCGCCAACCGCTGCCGGAAACTGTGCGTGCGGTAAGAGGTTCAGCGGAAGGTCCCTGCTGCGATGCGCGGCGGTGCGAAGCTCGACGGCCGACCCACGCGTGGGATGCTGCGCTGGCACGTAGACCGTGATGTGCTTCCCCGGGAATCGAGTGGCGATCATCCTCACGGCGGGAACCAGATCGGAATCCCCACTAACGAGCAGGAACTGATCGCAGAGATCCCGATAAGCGTCGTCGAGCATGTGTACAGCGATGTTCACGTCCGTGCGTTTCTCTTCCGGCGTTTGGAAGAACCGGCTCCCCGCGTAGGAGCATCCGGCGACGGAGCACTTGACCCGCTTATTCTTGAACTTTCCAAGAACGACCGTCACCACTGGAGTTGTCGCCAGGGCTCGAAGATACGTCTCTTGATTGGACTTCTTCGGTCCATCCACCATCGCCGTGAAGTAGCGGATGCACTGTACGTCATCATTCGGCCGCAGTGGCCGAAAATAACGATCGAGATCGAGCCATTTGTGGGGAGTTCCTTTGAGGGCACCGTAGTACAGGTTGAAACCGTCGATATAGACGAAGGTGCGCAGCTTGGGGGCAGGCGTCAAAATAGGAGGCGGTCATATAGACCGCCCAAACCGGTCCGAAGACCGGGGAGTCGTCACTGGTAAGCCTATCATCCGCTCGCTGAGTAGTCAATATCCCATTGAAAACAAACGTCATGAGCTTCCATAGCCACCTCCCGCTGGCGGCGAAGTGAGCGCTTGGCATTCCATCTCGCCGCGCGATATCATGATATCATCTGAGTATCTTGGGAGGCAGCGATGGCGCAACTTGTGGTTCGCAACATCGAAAGCACGGTCAAGACGTACCTGCAGCGGCGCGCCCGGCGAAACGGCCGCAGCATGGAGGAAGAGGTGCGGGAGATTCTGCGCAATGCCACGCTCCAGGACGACGCTCCCGCCGGCGGTCTGGGCTCGGAGATCGCCGCTTTGTTCGCGAAGACCGGGCTCGCGAAGACAGGGCTCACTTCGGATATTCCCGAGTTGCGGGGGCACACCGTCGAGCCGGCGGCGTTCGAGCCATGATCGTTCTGGATACCAACGTTCTGTCGGCGCTGATGCGGCAACCCCCCGATGCCCCGGTGGTTGCCTGGCTTGACCGTCAGCCTCGCACTTCCATCTGGACAACCTCTGTCACCGTTCTCGAAGTCCAATTCGGCTTGCAGATCATGTCATCGGGGAAACGGCGAACGCTTCTGTTTCAAGCCTTCGAGGCCATGCTGGAAAAGTTTGGCCGCCGGGTCGCTTCCTTCGACGATGCCGCCGCGCAGCAGACCGGCGACCTGATGGCGTCACGGCACAAGAAAGGGCGCCCGGTGGATCTTCGGGACACCATGATCGCCGGCATTGTACTGGCTCACCACGCCACGCTGGCGACACGCAATACGGCGCACTTCGAGGACATTGCGGCTGCGGTCGTCAATCCGTGGGGAGGTTAACTGGTTGGTTGGCGATTTTCGGGATTCCGTTTCCTGTTGCCAACGCGCGGGCTAACCGCCGCTTCTACGGTTTGGGGCTATTTTCAGCGACTTGCCACGAAAAGCGACTCCGCGGGGATGATTGGGCAAAACCAGTCTACGTAGCAAGAGATGGGATTGCCACGAATCCGCGCGCGTCATCGGTGACGAATGCGTGGAGACTTGCTTGAGATTGACTCGGCGCGAAGTGCCGATGGTGCCGGAAGTGGTGCCAGTGCCAGAAATGCGGCCCGTCGTGCTCCAAAAGGTCCGCGAGGCGGTCGCACCAGGGGCAGCAGCCACGCATCTCCCGTAAGGTCCTGTGATCGACAAATGACAACCAGAAAGCTGGCCAACCCCGCAGCACATGGCCGATGAGAAACGACCCGCCCGGCACATTCTCTTCATTGTTCACGTGCACGCGTCGCCATGATGCGGTTTCTGCGGAAAAGCTGTCGTACACGAGTTCGGCCGGCAGGCGTCCGCTGGCTAGAATTGTCGAGATGCCCCAGCGCAGGTCCATGGGCGCGTAACGCGCGGCAACCTGGTTCGGCACAAGTCTCATGGATAGTTTGCCGTCTCTCTCCCTTCGCACTGCAGCTTCCGTGGAGGTGCCGTCGCCTTCGGAACGCGGGCCGCTCACCCGAAATCGCCAGTTCCCGATCAGCAGTGCCGAGCGTTCCTCGTCCCGCGACTCGTATAGAATTGCTCCAAGTTCCTCCGACGTGATCTCATGAATTCTCTGCATAGGCCGTTCACCCTGAACGTCGTGCAGATAACGGATCGAGCGAACCAGGTCAGGCTGCCGAACTGTCTCACAGGCCGCGAACACCGGCTCAAAATTGACATACACGCCTTGTTGAACAGCTTGGTCGAGCAGTCCGATCAGGAAAGGCGTAGTCGCCTCCCGCGAGGTTGTGGACATCTCCGCTCGAACCCAAGACGAGATCGTCTCCGAAAACAAGTCTCCGACCGAGCCATCTGCGCCACCCCAAATAGCTCTTTCGCATGTCTTGTACCAATCCAGAAAGGTGCTGTGATTTGAGTCCATGGGCCGGGAGTTATCGACTCGCGCCGAAGAGAGGACTGACACCAATGTTGGCTCAGGGCTGAATAGGCAACGCTCCGTGCAGGGGAGGTCGCAAGGTTCATGTGGAGGAGGGTCGGTCTCGGCACCGCTCGTCCGTAATCGACCATCCGGTACCACGGTCACGACCACTGACTCCTCTGCGTGAGGAAACCCTGGCAATGGAGATCCGGCGCTCCCTCGCACGTGAACCCGACGACCGGCCATTTCATCCGCGTCGGGCCAGTGAAGTTGTTGTATCCCCTTATTCCGCTGGTTTCTGATTTGTTGGCAGACGTCCACGCATGCCCCATCCTCGCGCAGTTGGTTGTAGCCGACGAAAGACCCCTTGCACTCTTGGAGAATGACCTCTCGCGAAGCCCTATTGACAAGCAGCACGTCCGCCCCTTTGCGGCGTGCGAGCCTGATGATGTCAAATTTCCCTCCCCGCTCCAAACACGTTACGAGGGGGCCAACAATCTCACCGTATACCTCGGTGAAGATGTTGTCCTCAGCGGTATCTGTAAGTGGGATGCGTCCCTGAAGCGTCTCCAGAAGCGCCTCTGCAACCGCTCCCCGCAATACAGGAGACATGCCGCGGCCGACTATCGTTGAAAGCATCTCGATGCCTGCACTGGAGATCGTAATTTCGCGCAGTGAGCTGTTTGCTCGGACAGCCTCGGCTTGCGGCGTCAGTGGCCGTTCATGCAGCGGCCTCTCCACAAAGCGGATACGGACGGTGATATCATTCATCGCCCAGCCTCCTTGGCGGGAGCCACATCGCGCGATCACGACCCGGATAGCAGGGGTCTCTCTGGCTCATTGATCGGCGATACAGATGCTATTTCGGATCTGAGGTCTAGAGAATACCAGAGTCCTTGCTCATACGCCACGGGCTGCCATTGGCCTCGTTGCATCGATCAGAGTTACAGGGAACTGTCCGGGCCCACTTGGCCGCGTAGTCCCCCTACCGCAATCTCGGCGGCGTTCCACGGGAATTACAAGACCGGCAACCCTGATCCCGCTAGAAGCTGACGCCTGCATCACGTGCGATTCGAAGCGCGAGCCCCTGCTTTAGGCTCTTGCTGCCATGTACGGGAATCGAGATGACTTTTCGCTCACCGGGCTTGCAATAGATGTGGTGGCTCCCATTGATGCGCCCGAGCGACCACCCGTTCGCCTGAATCAACCGGCACATCTCTGAACCGGTGATCGACTTCAAACAGCCACATCCAGAATCTGGATGTGGGAGTCCGGTTCCTGTCCCTGCTCCCGCAGGACTTCCAGTACCCCGGCGATGGCTTCCCGGATGTTGTGCTTAAGCTCGTCCACCGTTTCACCTTGGGAATAACAGCCAGGAAGGGCTGGAACCTCTCCCCAAAAGCCGCCCTCCGGGTCTTCGTGGATGACCACGGCGTAGTTCTGCACGTCTCATTTTCTCACAGACATGCGCGATTTCGACGGTCGCTTCGACATCGGCCGATATCGGGGAAACTTGGACCGGAGCGGCTCCGACAAGCCCGCCATTTTGTGCCGCCGGCACAAGAATCGGAAAAAACAAAGGACTTACGGAACTTTTTTGTGCCCGCGGCACAAAAACCGCAGACTCCGGGCCCCCGCGCCCCACTCTCTCTTCGAGACTCCTCTTGAAAGATCCGCTCATCGCGCCGCTGGCCGCCATCGCGGCGGGCATCCTGGTCGCACGCTACGTATCGACGCCGCCGCCTCACCTGATGGCCGCCATCGCCGCCTTTTTCCTGCTCGGCGTGGTGGCCACATGGCGGAAGGCGCAGATCCTGGCGGGGGTCTGCTGCTGCTTCGGCCTCTTCTTCGCCGGCACTCTGGCCGCCGTGGCGCACACGCCTCCGCCGCCTCCGGAGCTAGACGCGGAAGGGCGCGAAGTCGTCATCCTGGGCGGGTGTGTCGTGGAGCCTCCGGCGGTCTCGGGCGAGCGCGAGCGCTTCCTCCTCGAATTGGAACCGCACGCGCGTGCCGAGGTCACGCTCTATACCAAGACTGCCGACGAAGCCCTGCCGCCGCTGCGGTATGGGCAGAAAATCGAGCTGGATGCGCGCGTCCGCAAGCCGCGGAACTACGGCAACCCGGGCGCGTTCGATTACGCCACGTACCTGGCGCGCCAGGACATCTTCTGGACCGCGTCGGGGCCGGCCTCCAGCGTGCACATTCTGCCCGGCCGTTGCGGCTCGCGCTTCGGCAAATTCATCATGGACCTGCGCGCCGCGTCGCTCGACCGCATCGCGCGGCTGTACCACGGCAACGAGTATCAGACCAGCATGATGCAGGCCATTCTGCTGGGGCAGAACTACCAGCTTCAGAAAGTGTGGACCGAGGAGTATCGCAATACCGGCACCTTCCACACGCTGGTAATTTCGGGCACCCACGTGGCCATTCTGGCGGCCTTCTTCCTATTCCTGCTGCGCCTGTGCTTCGTGCCGGAATCCGTCGCCCTGCCGCTCACCGTGGCGGCGGCCTGGCTCTACGCGCTGGTGGCGGGGTGGGGCGCGCCGTGCGTCCGGTCGGCCGCGGGGCTGACGCTGTTCACCGTCGCTCGCTACTTCTATCGCCAGCGGCGTCCCCTGAACCTTCTGGCCGCGGTGGCCTTGGGATTCCTGCTACTCGACCCCGGTCAACTCTTCGACGCCAGCTTTCAACTGACCTTTCTGGCGGTGGCGTTCCTGGGAGTCTTTGCCACGCCGCTAATTCGGGCCACCTCGGGGCCGCGGTCGCGCGCGCTGGCGGGATTGGAGGATCGCGACCGCGACCCGCATCTGGGGCCCGCGGTGGCGCAGTTCCGCGTCGAAATGCGGCTGCTCGTGGAAACCGTCGAGCGCGTCTTTCGTCTGCCCCCGCACGCCGCGCGCCTCACGGTCACCGTGCCCTTGCGCGCGCTGTTCTTTCTGTACGAGATTACGGTCATCTCGGCGGTGATTCAGATCGGCCTGGCCTTACCGATGGTGGTCTACTTCCATCGATTGGGCATCTCGGGCCTGTCGGCCAATGCCCTGGTGGTCCCGGTGATGGGGGTGGCCGTGCCGGTGGGTTTCCTGGCGGTGTTCACCGGTTGGACCTGGGTGGCGCACGTGGGCGGATGGCTGTTGCAGCTATCGCACGCCATCGTCGCCTGGCACGCGTCCATTGAGCCGAACCTGCGCATTCCCACGCCGCCGGTCTGGTTGGGCATCGCCTTTTCGGCGGCCCTGATCGCCGCCGCCCTGGCGCGCGGTAAGTGGTGGCGCGCAACCACGGGGTTGGCCGTGGCGGCGCTGCTCGCGCTGCTGGTCTGGCAGCCGTTTCCGCCCGACGTGCACCCTGGCCAATTGGAGATGACCGCCATCGATGTGGGACAGGGCGACAGCATTCTGCTGGTCTTCCCCGATGGTAAGCGGTTGCTGATGGATGGCGGCGGCATTCCCTCGTTCGGGCACAACACGCGGTCGCAACTGGATATCGGCGAGGATGTGGTGGCGCCGTATCTGTGGGAGCGGGAATTCCGCCGCGTGGACGTGGTGGCCCTCTCGCACGCGCACGCCGACCACATTGGCGGACTTCCGGCGGTGGTCGGCGATTTCCACCCGCGCGAGTTGTGGACGGGCGCGACCCCGGACGATCCTCTATGGCAGAAGCTGCGCGCGGCGGCGGCGGCCAACGGCGTGCGGATCACTCCTCTGCAAGCGCCCTCCAAGTTTGCGTTCGGCGGGGCTGAGATTGAAGTTCTGGCGCCGCTGGCCGACTACGTTCCCGGAGACACGCCCAAGAACAACGATTCGCTGGTGCTGCGCGTGAGCTACGGCCGGCATTCGTTCCTGCTGTGTGGCGACGTGGAGCGGCAGGTGGAGCGCCGCATGGTGGAGGAGGGCGAGATCCAGCTTACGGACGTGCTCAAAGTGGCGCATCACGGCAGCCGGACTTCCAGCACGGAGGAATTCCTGACGGCCGCCAGCCCGTTGTTCGCGGTCATCTCGGCGGGCTTCGAGAACAGCTACGGCCATCCTAACCGCGACGTGTTGAATCGTCTGGCTGACCACGGTGCGACGGTCTATCGAACCGATCGGGACGGTCTGGTGAGCATCCGCACCGACGGGCGCCGGTTCTATGTGGATACACCGGCCCGGCAGTGAGTGGGCTACCCGGTTTCGGTACCCTCGGGGAGCCTGAAGAGCTGCAACTCGGGCATGGGGAAGTGCTTCCGATTGTCGGTCACCAGCACCAGGTTATGGGTGAGAGCGACGGCGGCGACAGTCACATCGGCGAGGCCGAGGGTCTTACCTTTCTGCCTCCACCGGCGAAAGAGATCGCCGGCGAGTCGAGCGACTTCATAGGTAACCGGAAAGAACTCCAGGCTGCGCAGGAACTTTTCCGTCTTGGCTTCTTCGCCGGGGCGCATCCCCATGTGGAGTTCAGTGACGTTGACAGCGCAACAAGCCAGTAGGATGTCCTGCCGTGAGATCTCGGCGAGAAACTGCGGCCGTCCATTGCGGTCGTTCAGCGCATCGATGAGGAGGCTCGAATCCAGCAGGTACGTCATTTCCCCTTCCGGCGGCGCTCCATCTCCTCGAATCGCCCGGTGTCCAGCGCGCGAATTTCCTTTATCCACGACGCAGCTCCGTGAGCCAGTTCCGGGTGATTTTCGGTCTTCCACGCGCCGGCGATGTCCTGCAAGACTTCGCGCTGAAGGCGGAGCTTGATCTCGCGCTGGGCCAACTCGGCCAGGAACGCACTCCGGCCTCGCTTGCCGACGAGTTTGTCGATGCCGGCGACGACATCAAGGGGTAGGATGACATGGGCCCGTCTGGTCAAAGTCTTTAGCACACTTATAGTGTGACACAAACGCGCCCGATGAGTGTGCCGGAGGCTGGCACTTCGCGTGGGCGGCGGGCTCGCGGCGGCAGCGGAAACACGGCGTCCGCCGAATGCCCCCGGCCCGGAACCGCGAGAGTAATCGAGCGGCCCGACCGGAGAAAGAGATCCACGGCCGTCCGCAGATCCGCGCGGCGGGCCATTCCAGATTAGTCTTTCATTTCGCCTTAGGTAGTATCTTCAGATTCGCCGGTAAAGTGAAGAGCTCGTCGCGCAGGCCTTTGTCGATCTCCTCGCTCTCCACGAACAGTTCGAAGATCTTCTGGTCGTTGCGGTCGCGGCGCGTCTCCAGCGGCAGCTTGACGCCCTTAATTTCGCGATACTTGGCGAAGGACGTCGCTTCGACATCGAAATCGTTGAACTGCGTATTGCGCCGGCGAAACGTCTGGCGCAGCGGCAGGTGCGTAAGGCGGTCGAAGTAGACCGTGACGGTGACGCCGGCGGAGTCGGCAATGTCCACAATCTCCACCGGGACGTGCTCGAAAATATCGCCCCCCTGGGAGTAGAACGAGATTCCCGGTTCCTTCAGCCGCTGGTGCAAGATGTAAAAAATGCCGCGCAGCGTGGTGTCCCGATAGGTGGCGAATTCCGCGCCGGTCAGCGGCCGCGCGCCGCGGAAGCTGGTGTCCCAAGCGCCGTCGGGAGTAATTAGGAAACCGCCTTCGTCCTGGTTCTTTCCGAAAAGCTGGCGGATGCGCACGGAGAATTTTCCGGCTTCCGGCGTCAGGTATTGCGTATACACGGTGGCCCACAATGCGCCGCCCAGTTTCCCGCTGTCGAAGGAGTACATGCGGCCGAATTCGGTACGGTCCTGCAGCGCCAGGAACCGGTCGCCGCCGACCGCCTGCAAAGCCTCGTCGATCACCCGCTTGCCGCGATCCTGCCGGCTCTCCTGTTGCGGCCATGCGGGGAGCGCGGCGCATATCAGCAGGGTTGCCGCGCGCAGACTGCGCAGGCCGGCGCGGTTGCGGGATTTCATTGACGTCTCTCCAACTCGGTGAGCGCCAGACCGGAATTCACCTTGAACTCCTTGACGGAGCTCTCCGAGAACGGGGTTCCGTTCTGCCGGGTGGAGATCTGGTAAGGCACGCGGATGCCGGCCACTTCGCCAAACTGCGTAATCGTCTCCTGCACCAGAACGGGTGGCCCGGAAACGGCGGGAATGGTGTAGGAGAATTGCTGCGGCAGGCCGGTTTCCGGGTTCACGGACACCTGCACCGCCAATCCGTCGGCGGTGGCGATTTCCAGGGTATCCTCGTCCAGAGCGGTCACCGTTCTCCCCTCGGCACGATCGCTCAGCAGCAGCCCAAAGTACGCCCGGAACAGGTCGCCCCGTACCCCCTTCAGCCCGGGCGCGGTGAGAGCCGTCGAGAGGCGGCCCCGGGAAACCCATCCCGATCTTCCATCCGAATAGATGGCGCTCTTTCCGGAGGGTCTGTCGGCGTCCTCCCGGATGTTGCCGGGGAGCATCCAGCGGTCGGTCTCGGTGATCGTCTCACCCCCCGCAGCCGCCGAAAGGCGGACCTCGCTAACCATCGTATAGTCCTTGACCGCGGCCAGTTTGTCGGCGCCGCCCACGGCGGATTGCAGGCGCGCCAGTATCCGCTTGCCCAGTTCCAGGCCGGCCGTGTCGGCGGATGCGGTATGCGGCTTAGGCTCCGGAATGGTCAAGTCGATTTCCCGCACCGGCTCGCCCAGACTTTCGAGCGGAGGCATGAAGTCTTCCGGATTTCCCACCACCAGAGTGGTGAAATCGGCGGGCCGGAGGTACTCTTTCGCCACACGCAGCACATCGGCGCGGGTTACGGCGGCGAGTGCTTTCTGGTACTGCTGCGGATAATCCGCGGGGTAGCCGAAGTACTCGTAGCTCACCATGCGGTTGAGGATCTTCTTGCGGGTATCGGAGGCGAATGCCAGGCGGTTGAGAGCGCCGTCTCTGGCGATACGAAGCTCTTCCTCGCTCACCTCCGCGGTGCGGATGCGCTCCACCTCCTGCCGAATGGCCTTGATGGTGGCTACGATGGAATGCGCCCGGGCGCTGCCGGAGATTTTGAACAGGCCCGGATGGTCGAAGGCGGCTGCCCATTCCGCCGAGATGTTGTAAGCATTCCCCATGTGCCACACGACTTCCTGGTACAGCCGGCTGGCGACGCCGCCGCCCAGGATGCCTGCCATAACGGTGAGCGCCGGATAGTCCTTGTCGCCGATCCTGCCGCCCAGTTGACCGATGGCGAAAAAGGCATCCATGAGGTCGGTCTTCTTCGCCAGGTAGATTCCCGGCGCGGGTTTGGAGGCGGTCTTGGGAAACTCCGGCACGGGCGGTTGATCCACGGTCCAACCGGCGAACAGTTGTTCCAGTTGCTCCTTCATTTTGGCGGTCTCGAAATCGCCCCACACCGCCAGCGTCACGTTCTTGGGGAAGAAGTAGCGCTTGTGGAACGCCTGCAGATCGGCACGCACGATGCGGTCGATGTGGTCGTACTCCATTTCCCAACCGTAGGGCGAGTCGTCGCCATAAAGAATGCCTGGGAACTGCCGCAGCAGGATTCCTTTCGGGTCGTCGTTGCGGTGCGAAACGATATTGCGCAACTGCAACTTGGCCAAGTCCACCCGATCGACGCGAAACGCCGGGGCGGTCAGCACGCCGTGGAACGCACGCAGAACTTCGGAGGCGTTCTCCGCCAGCGAGAAGAATGAAACCTCTCCGGCGGATTCGTCGATAGTGCATTCCACGCTCGCGGCCATGTCCTCCAATTTGAGGTCCAACTGCTCGCCGGTCAACTCGCGGGTGCCTCCGGTGCGCATTGCCATGCCGGTCAGGTTGGCAAGGCCCACCTTGCCGGCCGCATCGAAGAGGGTTCCCGTCCGAATGCGCGCCACGCCGTTGATGGAAGGCAATTCGCGATCCTCGAGCAGAAGCAGTTTCATGCCGTTGGGCAGAGTGAAGGTAGCGACCTTGGGAACTTCAACGGCCCGCAGGGCCGGGTACTTCAGGTCGCGGGGCGAAGGTACGGATGCCGGCGCCGGCGCGGACGCAGCGGAAGTGGTTGCCGGACGGGGCCGCGCAATGCCTGGCGGGGTGGTCGTCGGCGTTTGGCCACTCGCCAGTAGCGTGGCGAAGGCGAGAGCGGAAACGGTGCGCGGAACAAAGCGGATCATCGGCGGCCTCCTATGGCCGCGGCCGGTGGCGCGGGTTGCGTGGAGTAGATCACCGTGCGTTGGGAGGCAACCAGATACTTGCGCGCTACCCGCTGCACATCGTCGGCGGTCACCTTGTTCACATCTCCGATGGAGGTAAACAGCTTGCGCCAATCTCCATACGTGGAGTAATAAGCCGGAAGTTCCGCGGCCAGGCCCCGATTGCCTTCCAGCAGGGCGATCAATCCGGCCCGTGCCTTGTTGCGGGCGCGGTTCAGGGTTTCGTCGTCCACCTTCTCCACCTGAAAACGCAGTACCAAAGCCTCCAGGGCCTTCTCAACTTCCTCCACCGTGCGCTCTTTGCCCAAGGTCAACGCCATTGTAAATAGACTGGGATGGCCGCCATCGAGGAAGGCGGCAGCCGCCTGGGAGTCCAGGGCGATGCGCTGGTTTTCCACCAGTTCTTTGTAGAGCATGCCCGTGTGGCCGCCGGCCAGGATCAGGCCCATGACGCGAAGCGCCGGATCGTCGGGGTCGAGTCGGTCGGGCCGTTTGTATCCCCAGACCAACAGCGGCTGAATGGGCAATTGGATCTGGATCCGTTTGGTCCCGCGCTGGGGCGGCTCCACGGTGTGCGGCACGGGGGGCGCGGGACGTGCCGGCATCGGGCCGAAGTAGCGCTCGGCCAGACGCCGGGCTTCGTCGGGAGCCACATCGCCAACTATGGCGATCGTCATGTTGCTGGCGGTGAAATATTTCGCGAAGAACGCCCGGGCGTCGGCGATCCGCAGATTGGCGACGTCGCTGGGCCAACCCATTCCCGGGTTGCGATACGGGTGGGCCTCAAAAGCGGCCGCCAGGAATTCCTGCTGCATCAAGTTCACGGGATTCGATTGGGCCCGCGTGCGTTGATCCTCCAGGACCAGGTCGCGCTCCTTATAAAACTCGCGGAAAACGGGGGCCAGGAAGCGCTGCGATTCCATCAGAAACCACAACTCCATGCGATTGGAAGGCAGACTGCACAGGTAGTCGGTGGAATCGTAGGAGCTTGCGGCGTGAAACTCCATGGCGCCATTGGTTTCCAGGATCGCTCTGAATTCGTTGGGCCGCACAAACCCCTGCGCCCAATTGATGGCGGTCCGCAATTGCAGATCGAGCAAATCGAGGCGCTCCTGGTCGGCTCGGGGCCCTTTGTTCCGTTCGGCCTGCAGCCGGTCGTAGGCTTCCTCAACGGCATCCAGCGCCTTCTTCTCGGAAGCCCAATCGGCGGTCCCAATGGTTTCGGTGCCTTTGAACGCCATGCGTTCGAACATGTACGCCAAACCGGTGGCGCCGGCTGGATCGTTCAAGGAACCGGCGTTCACCCGCGTGTGGAACGAAATCACCGGCGCATCGTGCCGCTCCACTACAATGAAGTGCAGACCATTGGCTAGCGTGAACTCGGTGACCTTCTTTTCGAACTGCTTCAGGTTCTGACCCCAAAGCGCGGTTCCGATGAGCAGAGCCGGCAGAAACTTAGAGCGGAAGTGAAGTGCTGTCAAGGCTATTCACGACTCCTGTATCCTCTTGAGAATAGCAAGGCCCCAACTGGAGGGTAATAGCGTCTCAGGGGTTTCCTCGGTTGGGGGTCTGTCCATGAAACCTTTGTCCTGGAACTGGCATAACTGGCGGGGTACTTCCAGGACTTCAAGACGCCCCACTAAACTCCGCATAATGAAGTCGTTCCAAACCGAGGAAGTTCATGCAATCCAATTACGCCATGATGGTAGAGACAAACCCCGAAGAGATCGCGGGAGAACGCCGGCAGGATCGGCGTTACGAAATCCAGTTGGACCTGCGCTGGAAACTGGTCCGTCGCCGCCGTGTCTTGGAATCGGGCACGGGACGTACCATCGATCTGTCGAGTGGTGGCATCCAGTTCGAGACCGACCGACCGCTCCCGGCCGGCCTCAACGTGGAACTGTCCATCGCCTGGCCGGCGATGCTTCATAACGTGGCTCCCCTGCAGTTGGTAGTCTCCGGCAAAATCGTCCGCAGCAGCGGCCGGAGAATCGCGATTCAGAAGTCCCAGCATGAATTTCGCACCGTCGGTATCGCCGCCGATCACCGCGCCCTGAGCAGTACGCCTTCACGGCCTCCAACTACCCTAGTGGCCAAGCCATTGGCCTATTTCGCCGCGGGGAAGATGCACTGATACGTGTATCCGCCCAAGTTGGCACATTGATCCATGGTGGGGCGGATCCCCTGGTCCGCCCTTTTCTATTGGCTCCTACCGCGGGTTCAGGTTCCTCGTTCCAAGAAAGCAAAGCGTCTTGCCGTTCGGCTCCACGGCAAAGGCCGTGAGAACCGGCGAGCCGGGACGCGCATAGCCCATCCACTCTCCGGAAACCGCCAGCGCGACACCGGCTATGTGGCCGTTCGAATCCGCCAACACAATCAGGCTGGGCCTGCCGCCGGACATTGCCTGGACCCAGCCGGAAACGCGCCAACCGGGCCGCGTGGCGTCGCTCACGAGCGTCGCGTCGCGAATGCCGCCGCGGCAGGCCGGGACGCCGGTATCGATGGAAAACCGCGGCGTCAACGGTTGCCCTGGCCAGTGGGTCCACTCATGGTAGAAAATCGCCAGGCGGTGCGCCTTAAGGTACTGCACGGCGGGCGCCCAATCGGTGACCGGGCGAAGCAGATAGGGCCACACCGCCGGATCGTTCACTTCGACGGCCAGGGCGACGGATGTTTGGTTGAATTCCGCCCCAAGCTCCCGCGCGGCGCCGAGTTTCGCCAACTGGTAGGGGACGATTCCCACCAGTAGCGCGGCAACCGTAGCCCAGCGCATGGCCGGCGGACCGAGACTGCGCAGCCGCAGCCAGGCGACCGCCAGAAGACACGCCCAGAGAATGAACGGCGGAGTGATATACCGGGAGCGAAAGGCGTCGGTGAGCGGTAAGTGCGCGCGGCCCGCTGCGATGGCAAACGACGCGGCGGCCACGAAGATCGCAAAATGCACCAGCACCACCTGCGCGCCGGAGTATCGCGGGCGGCGCGTCCATACCAGAATCCCTTGAACGGCTGTATAAGCCAGCAGCATTCCTCCGATCAGCGTCGCGGCAATGCCTACGCCGGGCGGACTGCCTCCCAGCGCGCGAACCAGGGGGACGATGGGCGCGCCGGCGTGGGCCAGTGCGAACCAGAGAATGCGCCACAGCGGCGCGGGCGCGTCGAGTTTGCTGGCATGCCAGCCGTGTATGTACAGCGTGCAGACCAGAACGCCGCCCGCTCCCAACACTCCCAAAACTGTACGGCCCACACGCAGCCACACCGCCGCCAGAAACAGAACCGGCCAGATGAGAACGCCATTCGCCATGGAGTAACTGCTCGCGGCGCCCAGAAGAAGGCAAGCGGCGATCCAGGCGCTCCGCCGCGCGGGACGGGCCGCTTCGGTGGCGCGCAACAGAGCCCACAGCGCCGCGGCGCCGGCGGCGTACACCAGGAAGAACTGCACCTGGAATCCCCAGATGAAATTGATGAATTGCTGCGCGGAAAATAAGCAGCACGCAATGGCCGCACCGAGCACCCGCTTCTCGTCCTTGTCGGCCACTCCCGCGCGAACCGCCAGCCGCCACAGCAACAGCGTCAGCGAGGCCTGAACCGCCAGCGAGGCCGCTTGCGGAACCCACACCCGGCTGTGGAAGGCCAGATGGCTGATGGCGAACAGCAACCGCGTAGTGGCGATGCGATGGTCGTTGTGCAGGGCGAAGAACCAGGCCGGGCTGTAGCCTTGTTTCAGCCAGGTCATCCAGGTGTCCCATTCGTCCTCGTAAGGCAGGTCGCAATTCGCGGCGATTACGGCGGCGAGGGTGGTGAGGATGGTCCAGAGGGCCAGGGTCCACGCCAGGAGGCCGGCCAGCCGGGGCCATCGGGAATCCAAGCGGGAGAAGCGCGAAGCACTGGCCATGTCGTCAGGCGCCATTATGGCAGAAGCCGCTCTGGCGCGAAGTGGAGATCCAGAGCGGCTACAGCGTAGGTTTGCTCGCGGCCAGGGCATGTTCGCTGGCGCGCAGAGCGGCCAGAGTTTCTTCCACCGAATGCGCATCGATCCGCGCGGCGATGTCCGCGATCAGAGCGCGCGAAGCCTCCTGGTTGATTCCCACCTGGGAATTTCGGTTGGCCCGCGTGGGCGCCGGAATGGACTCGGCCCATTGTTTCAGATCCGCCGCCAGCGCGGCTTTGGGCTGGGCTTTTTCCAGGCGCGCGATCAACTCGCGCGTGATCTGCAGCGTATAACGGCGACGCTCCACCAGTTGCGTTACCTTCTCCGGAATACCGCTCGATGTTCCGTTCGCGTAGAGCGCCGCTCGCATCTTCACGTAACCGGGAACGGCCCCGACGGTCATATTCGCCACGCGCATCCGCCGCTCGGCGCCGGGTGCAATCGGCTCGGCGGCGATGTCGTCCTGCCAGAGCGCATAGTAGCTGCCGGGATAATCGACCAGCTCGATGAGGAAGGCCGTCAGGGGTTGCGTCGAGACGTTGCGAATCGTGAAGAAGGTGCCCCCACCGGTCGGTTCGACGAGCAGGTCCGGCAGAAGTTGGTCGGCGGCGCCGGCGATTCCGGCCAGCAGAAACGCACTGGCGAAGAGTTTGCGTAGCATAGATGCCATTATCTCCAGCAGACGCGCCGAATGCACGGGGCGGCAGCGGCGCCCGTCGGAGAAGCCCACCCGGCGTTACACTGAAATCCAATGCGAACCTCACTTGTGCTGTGCCTGGCCGCAAGCGGATGCTTGTCGGCCCAAGTTCGGCTTGCGCCGGAAGACATCGGTGTCAATATCGATGGCAAGCCGTTCACCACGTTTCATTACGGCAATGACGCCAACAAACCGTTTCTGGCGCCGCTGCGATCCGCTTCGGGCAAGATCGTGACGCGCGGATTTCCCATGGAGAACATCCCGGGAGAGAGCCGCGACCATCTGCACCATCGTGGACTGTGGTTCTCCTACGACGACGTCAATGGCGTCAAGTTCTGGGAGAACGATCCCTCCTACACCAAGCCGCACATCGGCCGCATTGTGGTCCACGATACGTCGTGGAAAGACGGCGACCGATCGGGCACGCTGACCGCCAACATGGAATGGCGCGACCCGGACGGGAAGACCATCCTGCTGGAGCACCGCGACATGGTGTTCTACTCGGACCCGAAACTGCGCACCATCGATTTCATCATTACGCTGACGGCGCCCGTCGAGGTTACCTTCGGGGACACCAAAGAGGGCGCTTTCGCCATCCGCCTCGCGGAAGCCTTCACCGAACCGAAAGGCGGCAAGATTGTGGACGCCAACGGCCGCACACGAATGGTCAACGTGTGGGGAAAGCGCTCTAATTGGGTGGACTACTCGGCGCAGTTGGACGGGGAACAACTCGGCGTGGCGATCTTCGATAATCCCAAGAACCTCAAATCTCCGACCTACTGGCACGCGCGGGACTACGGCCTGTTCGCGCTCAATCCCTTCGGGCAGGCGGCGTTCGATTCGAACCAGGAGGAGAGCAAATTGAAGCTGGCGCCCGGCCAGAAAGTGGAGTTCCGTTGGCGCGTGGTGATCCATCCGGGCGATGTGGACACAGGCCACGTTGCGGACCTTTACAAGCAGTACGTGGCCGGAAAGTAGCCCGATGTTGTGGCGGTTCGAGGCGGCATGCAGGGTGCGCAGTGCCACTCAGTTTTCCCGGTACCGGAACTGTTGCGGAATTTGTGGGGCAGGTTTTCAACCTGCGGCCGATTTTAATCGGCCTGCCGACCAGTGTGTAGGAGCCGCCCAGGCGGGTTACAAACCCGCCGCAGGTTGCCAACCTGCCCCACATAAACATAGACATCTGCGGGCCTCAAAAGACGCCGGTGTTCGGTTCGGGGAAAGGAAGTGGCATTGCGCCGGGTGCGTGCGCCATATCGGGCGACGCCGAATCACGCGACCGCTGCCGGGGTTCCGTAGTTGCTACGATAACTCCCCAGCATCATCGCCTTCTTCGGAGCCGTCGAAATAGGCCGCGCGCCAAGCCGCGGCCCGATGGGAGCGCCCGCAGTCCGCAGTCGTGATCCGCGGTTGTCCTGAATCAGATGCGCGGTTGAGTGCAGCGCCAGTTCCGCGCGAATCAAGACCTCGCGATGCCGTTTCGGGATGGTACTGAGGACCTGTGCAGCCATCGTCAGACAACGGATTCGCTCCGAAGCTTTGCGCATCGCGCTGGCGCGGGCCTGGGTGAACAGGGATTGCGGGTCCGCCAGGAATCCATAACGAACCTGGTCCAACAGATCCATCACGAATTCGCAGTAGGCAGCCTCCGGATCCACAAAAATGTGGCGCGTGAAGCAGGCTCGGAAGCGTTTCAGCCGTTGGTACAGATCCTCGTAGGCAGCCGCATCGCAACTCCGTACGTGCTCCAGAAACGTGGACCACGCAATTCCGCTCATGTCGTCGGGATTGGCCTGGCGAAAGTCCTCTTTATGCAGTTCGCTCTTGGCACCGGGGCTTACTCGGATTCGTAATGTCTCTGTGGGTTTCATGTGCGCCAAATGGTCCTTAGTACTTGATACCTGCAACTGGAGTTTAGCAGTATCCGGGATGCCTAACTTCCTGAAATTCGCATGAATTGTGTGGGTACTGCAGGGACTTGTAGCATCCCCCCCGAAAGCGGGGAAAGTACTGTCTCATATAGCCCTGTTGTAAATATCCGCAGACTCTTGGCAGATGGGTGCCATCACAAATCACCCCGCTTACCGTCCGATCCCCTCCACTTTTCCGCGCAACACCGTCACCGAAGCCTTAGGCAACGTGAACGTGGTTTGCGGACCTCCCGCGACCGTGGCACCTACTGGCGGTCCATCGGGGTCGGCGTGGCTGTTGGCGCCGTCGTTCTTCCACTCATACTGCTTGCTGCCAAACGTCACCAGCGCGACCGGCCCCGCGAACCACCCGGTACGGCGGCTTTTCGAATCCTCAAACAACACCTGCACGGTGTGCGCCTCCTTCTGGTCCCGGTTGACCAGCATGAGCGACCAGTTTCCATCGGGACGCTCTAGCGCGTAGGACGCAACCTCCTTCGGTTCCGGCGTGGATGGGAACATTTTATGGACTCCCGATCGATGCTGAGCCCACTCCCGGTTAATCAGGTGCGCGGCCCAGTACAGCGACGTGTACCCCTTGATGTTGTAGTCGCGGTCCGATACGAAATTCGACCACGTGGCCGACCCCAAACAACTGTTTTGAATCCCCTGCGGCTGAATCGGCGAGTGGTAGTAGGCCGCGCCGCCTCCTTCGAAAAACGCGCCGATGCTTTCCGCCAGCCATAGCGCCGCGAAGATGGTGCTCATTGGCCCGGTGAGTTGCGCCGCCAAATGGCTCTCGGTCACCATCAGCGGTACGTCCTTAGGTACGCCGTCCGCGCGCCATACATCCAGGATATGCTTCATGAGCCGCGGTTCCTCGTACAGCGAGTTCCAGGTGACACCGCACCGGTCGAAGGGATAGTGTTCGAACGAGACGAACGCCAGGTCGCCCAGATGTCCGTGCGATTTCAAGTACACGATGAAGCGGCCCATCCACGATTTGCGCCCTTGAGCGTCCGGCCACAGCGTGATGTCTTCGGTGACCCCCTCGAACACCGGACCGCCCAACCGCAGTTTGGGGTCCACCTTATGCAGGGCGTTGGCCCACTGGATGTAGAGGGCTCCGTAGTCCTCGGGCATGGCGTGCTTGCCGTCGGGTTCCTCGCCCATTTCGATGGAACCGATGGGGTAGCCGCGCTTCTCGATGTAGGCGATTTGCGCAGCCGAGTCCTCCGGCGTGCCGTAGAGCAGCGTCACCGGGATCATGGCAGGCAAACGATTCGCGATCCCGCTCGAGAAAAACAGGTCGAAACCGGTATGCTGGCCGCCTCCGCCAGTGCTGGCGTCCGAGGCGGAATGCCAAGGGTCGATGGACGACGTGCAGTACGATGGCGCGCTCTTTCCAGTAGCGCCCGCCGCGGAATCGACAAACCCGCCGTTCGCATCCACAGTGCCGGCGCCGATAGCCTGGATGGCATATCCCACGCAATTACGGACGTCGCCGGGGCCGTGCAGGTCGCAGGTGTTCGAGGACTCGGTCATCCACACGCGCACGAATCGCGTGGCGACCGGCGTCTCGGCGATCCTGACCACCACCATGCCTCCGTGGGCGTCCTTCACCACCGCCGTGGGCGACGTTTTCCATTCGCCCTTGGGCCCATCGTCGAAATCCAGGGCGTCGCCTTTTCCGGACCAATACTCCACCTGGTAGCTCCTGGCGTACGGACTCGCCCACTCGATGCGAACCGCGCTGACGGGCTTCGCCGCCTTCAGATCCACCACCACCCACTGCGGATGCAGGGCATCGCTTTCCCCGGTGAACTTGCCGGTGAGATACGGATTGCTCTTCCAGAAGCTCAGGTTGGGACCTTGCACCGGACGGTCTCCGCTGGTCGAAAAGCCGCGATGCGGCAGTGCGTACTCCAGGATGTAGCGGATTGGTTCCTTCAACTCGGTGCTGCCGGTGAAGTAACCGCTCCGGTGGGCCGCATCGCTCCACGTGCCGTTCTCCGTCCAGTGCCAGGCGGCCATGCGAAGTTCGCTGTTGTTGCGGTACGTGATCGGTCCCCAACCGGCCGAGAGCGCTTCCTGGAGAATGTGCGGAGTGTAAACAATGTCGATATCCCGGTGTGAGAGCACATCGATGGAACTGCCCAGAGCGGCGTCGGGATCGAATGAATTGATCGCATGCGAGACATCCACGCGGATAGTCTGCGCGCGGCTGGGATAGGGATAGAAGAAATACAGAGCGCCCGCGATTGCCGCGGCGTTCCAAGTTGTGCATTTTCTCATGAGGCGACCTCTGGGAGCCCAATTACGGCTGGATCGGCGCCGACCGCACCGCACATCCGCCGCCCGGAGCCAGGTGCGGTTTCAGATGCGTCGAGCGATCGACTGTCAACGATATTATCGCTAAAGTCGGGGGCCGCGCCTTCCCGGCCCGGCGTTCCAGCGGGTGAAGTTCGCCGCCTTCTGAAACCGCGCCGCCTATTTCAGCTACACTATGACGCAATGCCGAGAATCCTGCTCCCCGTGCTTGCGCTTGGATTCGCAATCGATCCCGTCCTGGTAGCCAGTAAGCTACCGAAGGCGGACCGCATTCCGCAGGCGCCTACCGCCGAGCAGGCGTCTCTGGTCCGCGAGGGCGTGGCCCTTCACGATCGGCGGGATTTCGAAGGCGCTATTGCCAAATACAAGCGGGTGCTCGCCGAAAATCCCTGGGAAGTCAACGCTCTCCATGAGTTGGCCCTCAGCTATTTCGAGAGCAAGAATTTCCAGCTTTCCCTCGACACGGCGCGCTTGGGTGCACAATGCCGGTCGCAGAACCTGGCGGCCTTCTACGCCATGATCGGAAACTCCCTGGACGAACTTGGCCGCGGCAACGAAGCCATCGAAACCTACCGGGCCGCGATCAAACTGAATCCTCGAATGGGTTTGCTCCACTACAACCTGGCGATTTCGCTGCGCCGCGCCGGCAAGACGGAGGAAGCCAAGAATGCCGTCCAGCGGGCTATCGAGTGCGATCCCGCCCGCCCCAGCGGCCACGCCACGTTGGGAGCGATCTACCAGGATATGGGCTACCGGATTCCGGCCGTCCTGGCGTACTCCCGGTTTCTCGAGCTGGAACCGCAATCGGAGCGCTCGACTCCGATTCTGAAGAAACTGGAGGGGCTGCTCACCGAGGGCGTGGACCAGGGTAAGCAGCCCAACCAGGTCACCGTCCGCATATCGCAGACACCCAAGGGCCGCAACGGCGAGGGCGACTTCACGAGTGCGGAAATGATGATGTCCATCGTGCTCGCGGCCAGTCTGATCTCGAAGCCCGGCGAGGCCCCGAAACCGCCTGCATCGGCGTACGAGAAGCTCGTGTCGCTGTACACCAGCCTGGGCGAGTCGCTCGAGACCTCGAAGCCCAAGGGCGGATTCGCCGCGACGTTTTACGCACCGTATTTCGCCGCGCTGACCAAAGCGGGCCACACGGAAGCCTTCGTCGCCCAAGCGTGGAAGGGCGGAAAGGTGGAGGGCGCGTCCGATTGGGCCGATGCGAACCAATCGAAAACCGATGAGTTTCAGGCCTGGTCGAAAGCCTACCAGTGGCCGGTGAATTGACGACCGGTACGTTCCCGTTCCCCTCGCTACATCACACGGTCGAAAACCTAGCGCTCCACTAACGCTTTGAACGCAGCGTAGGTGCTGTCCCACGGTCCCCGGCCGGCGGGCTCGTAGACGTCGAAAGGGAACGAGCGCGCGATCAGGTCGCGGGCATCGTCGATTGAGCCGACCGCTCCGATGCCCACCATTTGCATGGCGATGTTGCCTAGCGCCGTCGCCTCCGCCGGTCCCGCCATCACCCGGCAGCCGGTGGCATCGGCGGTGAACTGGTTCAACAGGGCGTTGCGGCATCCGCCTCCAATCACGCGGATGTTTTGGAAGCGCGTTCCGGCCAGCGCGGCGAGTTGCTCCAACACGTAGCGGTACTTCATCGCCAGGCTTTCCAGCACGGTGCGCGAGAAGGCGCCGGGGGTGGATGGCGCCGGCTGGCCGGTGCGGGCGCAGTACTCGGCGACAGCCTTCGGCATGTTGTCCGGCGAGGCGAAGCACCGGTCGTCGGGATCGATCAACGATCTCAACGGCGGCTCGGCCGCGGCCAATTTGAGCAGATCGGCATACGAATATTTCTCGCCGGCCTGGTCCCACACCTTCTTGCACCCTTCCAGCAGCCACAGACCGGTGATGTTTTTCAGCAGGCGGTAGGTCTTGCCTACGCCTCCTTCATTAGTGAAGTTGAACCGATGGCTCTGCTTGGTGACGACGGCTTGCGGCACTTCGGTGCCCAGCAGGGACCATGTGCCGGAGCTGAGAAATGCGGTGTCTCCTCCGGAGCGGATGGCCGCCACGGCCGACCCCGTATCGTGGCACGCCGGGGCTACAACCGGAACGCTGCCCACTCCCGCCGCGTGGGAAACCTCCGCGCGCAGGCCACCGAGCACCGTGCCGGGCTCGATGATGTTGGTCAGCATGTGCGTGGGGATACCCAGGCCTTCCAAAAGGCCGGTGGCCCAGGTGCGTGTGAGCCGGTCCAGGAACTGTGTGGTGGTGGCGTTGGTGTACTCGCAGGCCACTACGCCCGTGAGCCAATAATTGAGCAGATCGGGAATGGTGAAGACGGTCTTTGCCAGGTCCAGCAGGCGCGGAGTCTTCTTTACGGCGGCGTAGAGTTGGAACAGCGTGTTGAAGGGCAGGAACTGAATGCCGGTCGCGTCGTACACTTTCTCGGAGCCCAGAACCGCGAGCGCCTGTTCCATGTTCTCCACGGTGCTGTTGCGGTATTGATATGGATTGCCGAGCAGCGTTCCGTTCTCGCCCAGCAGCGCATAATCCACGCCCCAGGTATCCACGCCGATGCTGGCGAGCGACTGTCCCCGGTCACCGGCTATGTGCAGGCCGGTCTGCATTTCGTGCCACAGGCGGAGCACGTCCCAATGCAGTTCGCCGTCGTACTTGACGGCATCGTTGGGAAAGCGATGGATCTCCTGCAACTCCAGCTTCCCGCCGCCCAGGCGGCCTAAGATGGCGCGTCCGCTGGTAGCGCCCAGATCGAACGCCAGAACCGTTGCTTCACCGCTGCTCATGCGAAATTGTCTCCCGGTTTATCGACTCGGTTCGTGGCGCAGACGAGGGGCCGGCTCGTCCGCGCCGCTACTTTCGTCCGCGCGAAATTATGCGCCGCGCTTAGAGAGCACCTGGCTCTCGTACTTCCGCACCTCGTCGAACCACGCCACGCCGACGGGCACGCCCTTCTCGGCGCAGTAGTAGTCCCATACGGCTGCCCAGGGCAGCGATTTCAGCTCTTCGAGCCGGACCAACCTTTCGGTGAAGTCCATCTTCAGTTCGATCTTGCGCAGCGCGGCGGTAGGCTCCAGGAACGCCATCAGGAGCGCCTTGAGCATGTTGCGAGTGCCGATCACCCAGGCGGCCACGCGGTTGATGCTGGCGTCGAAGTAATCCAGCCCGATGTGGATGCGGTCGAGCTTACCGCTGCGCACCAGCTCCTTGGCGATGGCCTGCAACTCGTCGTCGAGAATCACGACGTGGTCGCTGTCCCACCGAACCGGACGGCTGACGTGCAACAGAAGGCCCGGGCAGAACATCAGCACGGACGAGACCTTTTCGGAAATGACTTCGGTGGGATGGAAATGCCCCGCATCCAGCGTCAACAGCTTCTGGCGCGACACGGCATAGCCCATGTAGTATTCCGCCGAGCCGGCCGTATAGCTTTCCGCGCCGATGCCGAACAGTTTGGCTTCCACCGCGTCCAGGTGCAGCTTGGGATCGATCGGTTCGGCGAAGATCTTGTCGAGCGAATCCGACAGGCGCTCGCGCGGCGCGGTGCGGTCGATGGGAATGTCCTTGTAGCCATCGGGAATCCACACGTTGGTCACCGTGGTGGTGCCCAGTTGCCGTCCCATTTCCGCGCCGATCTTGCGGCAGGCGATGCCGTGTTCGATCCAGAAATCGCGAATGGCCTTGTCGGGATGCGTCAGCGTGAAGCCGTCCGCCGCCTTGGCGTGGGAGAAATACGTGGGGTTGAAATCCATGCCCAGGTGGTTGGCTTTGGCCCAGTCGATCCAGCCCTGAAAGTGGCGCGGCTCAATCTCATTGCGGTCTACGAACTTGCCGCCGTTTTCGAGGTAGCAGGCATGCAGGTTCAGGCGGTGACGGCCGGGAACCACGCTGAGGGCCTTCTCGACATCGGCGCGCAGTTCGGCGACGGTGCGCGCCTTGCCCGGGTAATTGCCGGTGGCCTGGATGCCGCCGCCGGAGAGTTGCGCGCCCACGGTTTCAAAACCGCCTACGTCGTCTCCCTGCCAGCAGTGCAGGGAAATGGGAATCTTGGCGAGCTCCTTCATGGCGGCATCGACGTCCACGCCCTGAGCGGCATACTGTTCCTTGGCGATCTGGTACGCCTGTGTGATCTTCTCGTCTTTCATTTGGCCACTGCCTCCTCTTTCCGGACCCCATCCCCGACCGGGCTGGTGGTGGTCCCGCGGAACAACCAGTGTAGGTTTTGAATGGACCGGCTGGTCTCCTTCATACAGTAGCATCCGTTTTCGCGCATGGGGGATCGGCCGGTCGCAATCCGGGAACCGTTTGCATACCGAGGACAAAGACGCTACGATCTGAGCTTCGGGAACGTTGCCGCTCGCGCCGCCAATCCCGGGCCCTGTCGATTGGACGAGGCAAGGAGAACCCATGCAACCTCTGACGATGACCGCCGAAAGTCCGGCGATCGGCACTCTTATTTTCACTCTGGGCGGCCTGGCTGGCGCCATCTTTTACCTGCCGTTCAAGAAGGTCAAAGACTGGTCGTGGGAAAGCTACTGGCTGATCTATGCCGTCTTCGGATTGCTGATCGTGCCCTGGATTCTGGCGCTCACCACGTCCCCGAACGTCTTCTTCGTGCTGCAGGCCGCGCCGACGAACGAGGTGATCTATTGCATGGTATGCGGCGCCATCTGGGGATTCGGGGGCCTGACCTGGGGCTTGATGATCCGCTACCTGGGCGTAGGCCTCGGCTTGGCCATGGGCGCGGGGCTGACGTCCGCTGCCGGGACTCTGATTCCGCCCATGCTCAAAGGCCAGGCGGCCATCCACAATATGTTCACCACCAATGCCGGGCTGACGTCGGTTACGGCCGCGTTGGTATCGGTAGCCGGCATTGTGTTCGTGGGCCTGGCCGGTATGTCGAAGGAGGGTGAACTCCCCGAAGAGGAGAAGAAAAAAGCGGTCGCCGAATTCAACTTCAAGAAGGGGATGTCGGTAGCCATCTTCTCCGGGCTGATGAGCTCGGCCATGAGTTTCGGATTGCAAGGCGGGCAGAACCTGCAGAAACTGGCCCTGGCGACCGCTCCTGCGACGTCCATCATCTGGGCCGGAATGCCGGTGCTGGTGGTGGTTCTGTTCGGAGGGTTTCTGGTGAATGCCACCTGGTGCGTGATCTTGAATTTCAAGCACCGCACCGGCGGCGACTACGTGAAGCGGGGCGTTCCCGTGCTGCCGAACCTGTTCTTCGCCGCTCTGGCGGGCGCCATTTGGTGCTCGCAGTTCATCTGCTTCAAAACCGGTGAGCCGCGCATGGGCTCGACATCCTACATCGGCTGGGCGGTGCTGATGGCCGCTTCGATCTTCTTCAGCCAGGTTCTGGGCGTCGCGTTAGGCGAGTGGAAGGGCACCAGCGCCAAGACGGTCCGATTCCTGGTGCTGGGTCTGGTGCTGCTGATTGTTTCCGCCGGCATTGCGGCCTATGCCGGCTCGCTGAGCGCGTAAGAACAATCGTCTCCGTAGGTCCAATTCCCTTGATCGGCGCGGCTGGATTCAAACTAGCGCCCATCGACGATTAGCCGCTCATGCCGGCCAAAGCCACTGCCATCCAGGTGGGCATCGCCTCGTTCGAACAAAACGGTGGCTGAATCCCGACTAGTAAAGCGGCTCTGCCCTGACGAGAAGTTTCGAACTCCAAAGTAATCGAGGCCGGTTGATCTCACGGATAGGCCGTCAACTGGCATGATCTCCCCGAATCGATGCTGCGATCCTCGACGCGAAGAAGTAGATGAACATAGGCAGACTTCCGTAGTCGATGATCAAGGGCACCCACCAAAAGGACCGCACGCAGGGAATAGGCAACAGGAAACACGCGCCGATGCCCGCTAGGCCACCGAGCAGCGGTATCGCCGAGACGTGTCGCCGGTGCCGAAGATAGCTGGCCACAACCACAAAATTGCTCGTGGACAAAGCTAGGAAAACAACGCCAAAGGTGAGCCCGCCTATCCAGCTAATCGTATGCATACACGGTCTCCTATGGAATGAAGAGGCGCTGCCCCAAGAGGCTCTTCACCCAGCCAAAACCGGTCTCGACCCAACCAGGATTCTGAACAGCAGTCTTGGGTACCAGGAAGTTCTGTCCGGAAGAGAACTCCGCAAACATGTTTCCGAGGCCGGGTTGCCATTTGCCCGACATGAGGTACGTGAGCACCCCTGTGCCGCCATTCATCACCCAATCTCCGGGCTGAAGTCCGGCCCGCCCCCAGCGGGATACGAGAGCCACTTGTTCAGCAGTTAGTCCTTCAACGCCAATCGCTTGGCCCCCCGTCGTGAGCGTCGTAAGGCCACCGCTGCTCAGGCCGGTGAGTCCTACAAATGCTCCACCGGCGACTCCAACAGCAACTGAACCAGCGGCGACTCCAGCAATCAGCTTGTTCGACGCATCCGCCCTCTGCTCTAGGCCGATCAGCACCTGGACACCCTGGTCTGGCAAATCGTCGCCGGTGCGCCGGTAAGTACCAATCTGAACGGTGGTGCCGTCCTCGTTTTTGTAAGAGATCTTCCCGTTCGCGAAGATCTCGCTCTTGTTCTGCTTCTTAAAGTCGGCGAACTGCTGATCGGTCAGGTCGCGCTGCGTGCAGTTCTTTCCGTTGTCCTCACAAATCTCATACGACAAGCCCAACGGGTCCACGTACTTGAGAGGGTTGTTTCGAACATACGCATAGCGGTTCCAACTCTGCGGGTCAGCCGGCCACCCCGGAAGGGGATCGGGACTCATCCACCGACCTTGTGCAGCAGTCGAGTACCTATACTGAGAATAATCGAGGCCCGCCGTCGGCGCCCCCGACTCCCAGGTCTCGTCCCGCTCCTGCCCTGTGAACAATACTCCAGTCCCCGGACTGCTTCCGTAGCACCCCGTCCGGCCGCCGATCCCCGCCATGATTTCTTCCCCGAACGGCAGATAATCGTGACATTGCACCGGGTTTCCGCT
>Ga0181529_10000939_pt1 | contig 40355 bp, 32 predicted proteins | sample PEATcosm2014_Bin_36_FD_119763 | JGI IMG/M metagenome (GOLD analysis project Ga0181529, IMG submission 119763) | Peatland microbial communities from MTU Mesocosm Facility, Houghton, MI, USA - PEATcosm2014_Bin10_30_metaG | ecosystem: Environmental > Terrestrial > Soil > Wetlands > Peat | place... | reverse complement strand
TCTCATTGCAGGGCGACGAGCCAAGGTCTCCACCGCATACGCTTCAGCACTCAAATATCTTGGGACGGGCCGAGCGTTGCTCACGGAAGAAACGTGGGAACGAAATTATTCTCTCATCTTCTCGACCGAATATCTGATGGCCGAGTGTGAGCTACTCACCGCGGATAAAGTTGCTGCCGAGAACCGCCTGTCGATCTTGCCGAACCGCGCGAATAATCGGCACGATTTCTGTGTAGCCACGCGCTTGCGGCTCACGCTGTACACGACGTTGGACAGATGTGACCGTGCAGTGGATGTGTTTCTGGAGTGGCTCGGCAGCCAGGGGACGGTGTGGTCAAACCGGCCAACGCGCGATGATGTATTGCGCGAATATGAGCGGATCTGGGCGCTTCTCGGCAGCCGTCAGATTGAAGACCTCATGGACCTGCCGCTTGTCGTCGATCCAGAAGTACTAGACACGCTCGACGTTTTTACAGAGATTGTCACGCCGTCGATTCTCTTTGACGAGCACTTCTCAACACTGGTCGTCTGCCGCTTGGTAGCCCTCAGCTTGGAGCATGGCAACAGTGACGCCGCCTGTTTCGCTTACGTTTGGCTTGCGATGTTTGCGGGCCCACGCCTGGGCAGCTATAAAGACGGATTCCGGTTCGGACAACTGGGCTACGACCTGATCGAGCAGCGCGGCCTAACGCGCTATCTTGCGCGCACTTATATGTCGGTGGGTGCTATGGTCATGCCGTGGAATCAGCACGTCGCCAACGGACGTGAACTGGTGCGTCGCGCCTTCGATGCCGCGTATCGCATTGGCGATCTGACTTTCGCATCCTATAGCTGGGACCAGCTGATCACGATTTGTCTAGCTGTCGGCGATCCTCTGGCAGAGGTGCAAACAGAATGTGAAAACGGTCTCGCCTTTGCAAAAAGAGTGCGCTTCGGCTTGGTCATTCACCTCTGCGGTGCACAGTTGGGCTTGATTCGGACGCTACGCGGAGTGACAGCGACGCTTGGAAGCCTGGATCACGAGGATTACAGCGAGCCGGACGTCGAGCGTGATCTTGCCAGCAATCCGAATTTGGTATTCGCCGAGTTCTACTACTGGACCCGTAAGGTGGAGGCTCGTGTCTTTGCCGGAGACTACGCTTCAGCGGCTGAAGCGGCCTTCAAGGGGCAGCGGCTGTATTGGACATCAGCGGCAATGTTCGAAACGGCAGAGTTTCGTGTCTATGCTGCTCTTGCTCATGCGGGCGCCTGGAATAGCGCGTCGTCTGAAGACCGTCCCAAACACTTCGAGGCCCTGGCGGAGCATTACAAGCAACTCGAAATATGGGCTGAGCACTCACCTCAGACCTTTGAGAACCGCGCCGCTGTGGTTGCAGCGGAGATCGCTCGGATCGAGGGGCGCATTCTGGACGCGCAGGAACTCTATGAGAAGGCGATTCGATCCGCGCACGTGCACGGCTTCGTTCATAACGAGGCCTTCGCCAATGAGCTGGCAGGATTGTTCTATTTGGCACGTGGGTACGAGAAAATTGCGATGGTCTACCTGCGAGATGCACGCTACTGCTATGTGCGCTGGGGAGCGGATGCTAAGGTTCGCCAGCTTGACCAGCTTTACCCGCAGATCAGATCCGAAAAAGCTATGTCGGATGGGACAGCGACGATTCAGACGCCGGTCGAACAACTCGAGTTGGCGACTGTGATCAAAGTGTCCGAAGCTGTGTCTGGTGAAATTGTGGCGGAGAGACTAATCGACACAATTATGCGGACAGCACTCGAACACGCAGGTGCCCAAAGAGGCCTTCTCATACTTCCTCATGGGGATGACCACCGCATCGAAGCGGAGGCCACCACAAGCAGCGATCATGTGACCGTCTCACATGCACAAACAAGCGTCTCTGCCGCGGAGCTACCCCGTTCGATCCTTCACTATGTCCTGCGGACCAAAGAAGGCGTTCTCTTGCACGACGCATCCGGTCAGAATCCATTCGCCGCTGACGAGTATTTTCGGGCGCATCAAGCACGGTCTATCCTTTGCCTCCCACTGCTTAGGCAAACTCGACTGGTCGGACTGTTGTACCTCGAAAACAGCCTCACTCCGCATGCATTCACCCCCGCGCGAATGGCCGTGCTCAAGTTGCTCGCCTCAGCAGCGGCAGTCTCCATGGAGAACACGCGTCTCTATAGCGATCTCGAAGATCGTGAAGCGAGGATCCGACGCTTGGTAGAGGCCAACATCCTGGGAATTCTGACCTGGAATGTCGACGGCGCCATTCTAACCTCCAATGAAGCCTTTCTTCACATGGTGCAATACGATCATGAAGATGTGGCTGCGGGACGCGCGCGCTGGTGGGACATGACGCCTTCGGATTGGCGCGAGCGAGCGGAACGCGCTTTGGCAGAAGTAATCCAGACCGGGACGGTCCAACCTTTCGAGTCAGAGTTTTTCCGCAAAGATGGTAGCCGGGTGCCCGTACTGATTGGAGCAACTCTGTTCCAGAAAGGCGGCCAAGATGGGGTCGCCTTCGCGCTCGATTTGAGCAAACAGAAACAGGCTGAAGCAGAGATCAGGGCGCTCAAGGATCAACTTTATCGGGAAAATCTGGCGCTACGAGACGAGGTTGATCGCGCGCAGATGTTCGAGGAGATCGTCGGTTCTTCCAAGCCGTTGAAGGCGGTTCTCTCCAGGATTGCTAAAGTGGCGCCGACCGACTCCACGGTGATCATCACCGGGGAGACTGGCACCGGCAAGGAACTCATCGCTCGCGCCGTCCACAAACGATCTCAGAGGGCTGGACGTGCGTTCGTCAGTGTGAACTGCGCCGCACTTGCGCCTACGCTGATCTCCTCGGAGTTGTTCGGTCACGAAAAAGGAGCTTTCACAGGAGCTACGCAGCGGCGACTGGGCCGCTTCGAACAGGCTAATGGCGGCACGATCTTTCTGGACGAAGTAGGTGAACTTCCGTCCGATACGCAAGTCGCTCTCTTGAGAGTCCTGCAGGAGCGAGAATTTGAGCGAGTCGGGGGAGGACAGACGATCCGAGTCGATGTTCGAGTCATCACGGCGACAAACCGAGACCTCACAGCTGCTGTGGCCAATGGAAGCTTTCGCCAGGACCTTTTTTATCGACTCAACGTATTCCCCATTGAGGTGCCACCGCTCCGAGACCGGCCTGAGGACATCTCAATGCTCGTCGAATACTTCGTGCAACGCTACGCTATGCGTGCGGGAAAGAACTTCCGCTCGATCGACAAGAAGACGTTGGATTTGCTACAGAACTACGATTGGCCGGGCAACATCCGCGAACTGCAGAACGTGATTGAGCGGTCCGTCATTCTGAACTCCGGCGAGGTGTTTGCCATCGACGAGTCATGGCTCTCAAAACAACCCGTCCGGGGACGAACTCAAGTTGCTTCACCCGCGCCGACTCAAGGCAATGCCCGCGGCGAACGGGAGATCATCCAGGCGGCGCTTGCCGCATCCAGGGGCCGCGTCGCGGGGCGCTCAGGGGCTGCTGCGAGACTTGGCGTTCCCCCCTCCACGCTTGACCATCGTATCAAGGCGTTGCACATCGACAAGACCCAATTCAAGTTTCGCTGAAGGCTCACCAGTTTCGTCAAATTCACCACATTCACCAGATCCCGCCGAATTCGCCGGTAGGGGAACGGCTGGATCTCGCGTCTTTTCAGCCACATTCGAATGGCATGCTGTTTGCCTTTAAGTAAGTGGACGACAGGCGGACGCGAGCCAATGACCTGCCGAATCGACCGACGTTGGACTAAGAAAGGTCTTCTCCTACAGATCAGCGGTCGGCTCGGTGCGCAAGACCTAGAGGTTGTTCGCTCCGCGCTCGACGTACCCCGTGTCGTCACTCTCGAACTCTCGGAGGTAGAGCTGGTGGACCGCGACGCTGTGCAGCTTTTGGCTCAGGCCGAAGCTGAAGGTATCGAGCTCAGGAATTGCCCTGCCTACATCCGCGAATGGGTCACGAACGAGAGAACGAGCATCTAGCACGCAGAATCGTCGGCAACGAACTAGGTCTGGAATTCTCAGCGGGGTGTCTTAACACTGGTCAAATAGAGCACTTCGCGAAACGGCCTGACATTCGGTCGCGTCGCGACTTCCTAAGGCGAGCTCAATATTGGGTGCCCGCGGCTCCAGACGATTTTGCATTGGAGATATTATGTTTGACCGCCAGCATGGAGAGTCTCTCCCCCACCGCCGCCCGTCTGCATCCTTTCGGCACAACGCCCGACTGCCATGGAGCCGAGGATGCAATACGAGGAACGGGGCCACAAACGAGAAGAAGATTGGCGTCGGAGTTTGCACAGCTTATCGGGACGTTTACGCGTTTTTTGGTTTGAGAACGTGCTTCCGCTTGGTTCTGTTATTTGCTTTGCTCACAGCATGTGCTCTGCTCACAGCACGCGCGTGGCCGCAGAGCGAGCTCGCAACCGTGTTTGGCACTGTCACCGACCCAAGTGGGGCTGTTATTCCGGCAGCCCAAATTTCTATCGTCAACCAAAGCACTGGATTGAAGCGAAACGCAGTTACTGACACGACGGGTCAATATCATCTCGCCGGTTTGCCCACAGGGAATTATGTTGTTCGCGCAGAGAGAGAAGGCTTCCAAACGCAAGTTCGAGAAGGAGTTGCGCTCACCTCGGCGTCCGGAGTCATGATTAACTTTCCACTAAATGTGGGCAGCAAGCCGCAGCAGGTCACGGTACGCGGGGACGTCAACGAAATCGACAATACTACCTCGACAGTCGGCGGCCTCGTTGCAGAGCAAAGTCTCAGCGAACTTCCCCTCGACGGCCGCGATCTGTTCAAGGCGGCTCTCTTGGAGCCTGGAGTTGCTCCAACAACCAGCAGTGCTCCATCGTTGCTTTCGAGTGGCAAGGCTGGGCAGGTCTCGATTGATGGCATGCGCCCCAGTTGGACGGACGTTCGCATCGATGGTATGGATGCGAATGATCCGCTCTTCGGCTATTCGCCGGCAGGCGCCTCTGGGCTCTTTCTGGGATTAAGCGAATTCACGGAGGTCCGCGTCCTGACGCAAAGCTTCGATGTGGAGTACGGCAGGAATGGCGGCGGCGTCATCGACGCAGTGACCAAGTCCGGAACCAATCAATTCCATGGATCGCTGTTCGAACTCCACCGAGATGCCGCGCTTGATTCAAAGAACTACTTTGATTTGGCCAACGCCCCAATACCGCCATTTGTTCGGAACCAGTTCGGTGCCGGAGCCGGCGGGCCGTTGGTACACGACCGTACTTTCCTTTATGCAGACTATGAGGGGTTTCGTGAAGTACAAGCATCAACGGCAATCGCGACGGTGCCCGATGTGCTTGCCCATCAAGGACTGTTGCCTTCTGCCACCAATCCAGGAAGCTGCAGTAGCGCCACGCCAAACGAGTGCGTTATTGTCGCAATCGATCCTCGCGTACCACAGTTTCTCTCACTATTTCCTCTTCCAAACGGAACAGACAATGGGGACGGAACCGCGGACCTGACAACCGATGAAAAGGGCAACGCTTATGAGGACCACGGCATGGTCCGTGTTGACCACAGCTTCTCAAACACTCATTCGTTGTTCGGACGCTACATCATCGACGACAGTTCTTCCCTGGTCCCCTATTTCGGGACACCGCCGGGAACTTACGTCCCAAGCTTCCCAGTCGATCATGCGGCCCGTAACCAGTACTTTACCGTGCAGGACCGCAGCAATTTCGGACGTGAATTGTTCAACGAATTGCGATTCGGGGTTAACCGCACATCCGCGTCAACTTCGATCGTCAATACGCATCCGGGACTTTCGATTTCTTTGGTGCCTGGCCGACCATTCGGAATGCTCGACATTGCAGGTATGAGTTTGTTCGGCAACAGCGTTGAAATTCCTGTGGGCGATTTGTCGACCGTTTACCAAGTTCAAGATCAACTTTCGCGTACAACTGGCGGCCACACGATGACATTCGGCGGGGAATTTCAGAGGATCCAGTCCAATGGACCGCTCGATTTTGGCGTGAATGGGTTGTACACATTCCAGGATCTGAGTCCCTTTGGGATTCCAGCACAAACTAATAACCCGCCGCTGGAATTCTTCCTTCAAGCTCTGCCTCTGTCTTACGTGGGCGTTGATCCCTCCAACTCCTATTCGAACCGCGACTATCGACAGAGTGTAGCGTCAGGGTTCGTGCAGGACTTTTGGCGAGTGACCAGCCGGCTCACAGTGAATGCCGGGTTGCGGTACGATTTCTACTCGAATCCGACTGAGACACAAGGGCGTCTGTCGGTTATTCGTAATCCAGCGACGGATTCTGGACCGACAGTCGGCAGTTTATTTGCTGGAACGCCTTTGGATCTTTTGTCTCCACGGGCCGGCTTTGCATGGGACATCTTGGGTTGTGGCAAAACTGTGCTGCGGGGCGGAGCCGGTATCTTCCGCGATCAACTCCCCATGTACCTGTTTGGTACCGATCGGTTTCTATCTCCTTTTTTCAGCATAGATTCCTTTGTGTTTCCTACCTTTCTCAACCCACAGAATGCTCTCTTAACGGATCCGTTAGATCTTTATTCAATGACGTATCACCCGAAGTTCCCGTACGCGTTGCAATACAATCTCAACCTGGAACGGGAAATCGCGCCGGAAACTATTCTCAGCGCGGGGTATTTCGGTGCACGCGGGAATCATCTCCCTCGCGAAGTGGAAGGGAATCCCTTCGAACCAGCCTTAGGGCATCGCTATAATCCAAACTTGCCTTCACCTCTGTTGGAGGATCTAACCGACGCACAGTCTTTCTATAATTCATTCCAACTGTCCGTTTCGCAACGCCACGTCCACAACGTCTCCTGGCAGGCCTTCTATACGTTTTCTCATTCGATAGATGATGGTTCTAGCGATATCTCCATAGAGGCCGTAAACGAGCCCCCCACGACTCAGGACCCCTTCAATCGCAAGGGCGACCGAGGCCGGTCAGGATTCGACATCCGGCACAATTTCGTCGCTAATGTTGTTTACGAACTGCCTTTTGGGCATGGAAGCCGCCTCGGGGGATGGCAGATCTCGGGAACTGCCAGCGTTCACAGCAACGTCCCTTTTACTCCAGTGCTCGCATTTGACAATGCAGATCTGCAGTCTTTGGTCATATCGGAGCGGCCTGATGCGGCGGGCAATCCTTACACGGGTGTTTGTCCGAACAGCGCCAGAGTGGGGAGTCCATTATGCTGGTTTAATCCTAGCGCGTTTTCAGTACCCGCTCCCGGTCAGTTCGGCGATGCTGGACGAAATAGCCTACGTGGTCCCGCGTTCGCGGAATTTGATTGGGCGCTGCGAAAGAGCTTCCAATTGTTTGAAGGCATGAAAATTACGTTTGGAGCGGAAGCCTACAACCTGTTCAATCATCCGAATTTTGCAGTCCCCAGTAACACGCAGAGTCCCCTTACGCTGGGAGGGAATGGAGACGCCGTGTTCGCGGGTCCAACAGGCAATTTCGCTGACAATGTGGGACGAATATTCACAACCGTAGGTAATGGCCGTCAGCTACAACTTGACGCACGGTTGACTTTCTAAGGCGGCCTGTCCTTGCGACTGGTCGTGACGCGTATAGAACGCTGTTGCCGAATCGAGGGGGCTCGGTATGGAGCTCAGCAAGACGCTGTTGATCGAATCGGTCTTTGCCGGAGGCCACGACGTGGCCGCACATATGCGCGCGCTCGACTGGTCGACTACGACACTAGGCCCCGTGGAGCAGTGGCCGCAAGCTCTGCGAACTTCCGTGCGAATCGTGCTGGGCTCCGGCTATCCGATGACCATCTGCTGGGGGCCAGATTTCGCCCTCTTGTACAACGATGCCTTGCTGCCCGTGCTGGGTACAAAGCACCCATGGGCCCTAGGTCGTCTTGGCCGCGAGGTCTATCCCGAGGCATGGGATTTCATTGGACCGCTGTACGACGCGGTGTTGACGCGAGGTCAGGAAGCAAGCTTCCTGGCCGATATGCTAGTCCCTATTATCCGCAACAACTACCTTGAAGAGACTTACTTCGCATTTTCGTGCAGTCCGATTCCGGATGACAGCGGCCAGGTGGGCGGTGTCTTGACGGCGATGCTGGAGACCACGGAACGGGTGCTCGAAGAGCGACGTCGGCATGTGCTACGCGATCTAGCATCGCGAACGGCGGGAGCGCGAAACGAAGAAGAAGTGTGGCGCATCAGCGCGGAAACCCTTGGCCAAGATCGCTTGAGTCTTCCGTTCGCGTTTATATACGAATATCGGCCTTCTGAACATCAAGCGTATCTGGCAGGCGCCAGCGTAGAAACCGACGAAGCTTTGCGTCCACCAGTCATCGACTGCCAAAGTGAGAACCTCTGGCGATTCGACTCCGGACTGACAAGGGATGGCGTTGTCATCGAACTCGGGAATCGCGCATCGCGTGTGTCCGTGCCCAATTGGCCGGCCTTTCCGAAAGAAGCGACCGTCGTGCCTATCCGGCTGGGCGAATACGGCGAAGCGCTGGGTTTCCTAGTCGTGGGAATCCATCCGGGCCGGGTCTTCGATGACGCGTACCGCCAATTCGTCCATAGGATCACCGAACAGATCACTATCGGGCTGGCCAGCGCCCGCGCATATGAGCAGGAACGCCAGCGGGCAGAGGCGTTAGCCGAGATCGATCGCGCCAAGACAACGTTTTTCAGCAACGTCAGCCACGAGTTTCGTACTCCTCTGGCGCTGATGCTGGGTCCCCTCGAGGAGGTGTTACCCGAAGCGCGCGAGCGACTCGGTCAGGAACGTCACGAACAGTTAGTTGCGGTGCGGCGTAACGGGCTCAGATTACTCAAGCTCGTCAATACACTACTGGACTTTTCGCGTATTGAGGCCGGACGCGTGCAGGCGACCTATCAGCCAACTGACTTGGCCAAGTTCACGTCGGAAATCGCAAGCGCGTTCGATTCGGCGATGGATAATGCCGGACTGCACTTCTCAGTGGAATGCCAACCAATCGCAGAACCAGTATACGTGGATCGCGACATGTGGGAGAAGGTCGTTTTGAATCTGCTCTCCAACGCCTTGAAGTTCACGTTCGAGGGTGAGGTTGCGCTCACACTTAAGAGTGTGGACGACGTAGTGGAATTGCAGGTCCGCGATACAGGAGTGGGAATTCCCCAGGAGCATCTCGAGCGGGTGTTCGAGCGCTTTCACCGCATCGAGGGCGTCCACGCGAGGACTTACGAAGGCACAGGGATCGGACTGGCACTCGTTCAAGAACTAGTCAAACTGCACGGCGGTAGCGTTCGTGCGGAGAGCGCGCTCGGTCAAGGCAGCACGTTTACGGTGACGATTGCTAGTGGCAATGCCCATCTACCAGCGGAGCGCATTCAGGCTGCACAATTATTCGCGTCCACCAAAACCCGACCCGAAGCTTATGTCGAAGAGGCACAACAGTGGTTGGGAGATGAGTCGGACGTGGCGGCAATGCTTGGCAAACCTCCATTGCTCACTTCCTCGCTGGAGCCCAAACCGGCGGCGAAACGCGAACTGATCGTCTTGGCCGATGACAACGCAGACATGCGTAGATACCTTCAGCGCCTGCTCGCGGACCGATACGAGGTGCACGCGGTTGCTGACGGCAGTCAAGCCCTGGAAGCCACGCGACGGTTGCGCCCTGCCCTGGTACTAGCCGACGTCATGATGCCGCGGCTGGATGGATTTGGTTTGCTGCGAGCCATTCGCGACGACTCAGCCCTCGCCGGCACGCCAGTGATCCTACTGTCCGCACGAGCTGGCGAAGAGTCGCGTGTGGAAGGATTGCAGGCCGACGCCGACGACTATCTAGTCAAGCCGTTTTCGGCGCGGGAGTTACTGGCGCGTGTGGCGACACACGTCAAAATGGCCAATCTTCGCCGCGATACTGCAGAACGCGAAGAAAGACTACGTAGCGAGGCGGAACTCGAACGCGAGAAACTGCGCGCTAGCGAAGAACGGTTGGTGGAGACCAGCCGGCTTTATCGTGAGCTGGAAGACCGTGAAGCGAAGATTCGGCGTCTTGTTGACGCCAACATTCTGGGAATCACGACCTGGAATGTCGATGGTGCCATCCTGACGTCCAATGAGGCCTTTCTTCGCATGGTGCAATACGACCATGATGATGTCACTGCAGGTCGCGTGCGATGGCGAGACATGACACCTGCGGACTGGCACGAGCCTTCTGAGCGCGCTTTGGCAGAAGTAATCCAGACTGGAACCGTACAACCCTTCGAGTCAGAGTTCATCCGGAAAGATGGCAGCCGTGTGCCGGTGCTGATTGGTGCCACATTGTTCCAGACGGGAGGGAATGAGGGCGTCGCATTCGTCCTCGATTTGAGCGAGCAAAAGGGGGCCGAGGCAGAGATCAGGGCGCTAAGAGACCAGCTCTACAAAGAGAATCTGGCGCTTCGCAAAGAGGTCGAGCAGACCTTGATGTTTGATGAAATTGTTGGCGCCTCGAATCCGTTGAAGGTTGTTCTTTCCCGGATCGCCAAAGTGGCTCCGACCGACTCCACGGTTTTAATTACCGGGGAGACAGGCACGGGCAAGGAACTCGTCGCACGCGCAATCCACAGAAAGTCCGCGAGAGCCGAGCGGGCCTTCGTGAGCGTCAACTGCGCTGCAATCCCCCGTGACTTGATCCCTTCGGAGTTGTTCGGCCATGAGAAGGGGGCCTTCACGGGAGCTACACAAAGGCGACTTGGCCGTTTTGAACTAGCCGACGGCGGAACGATTTTTCTCGACGAAGTGGGGGACCTTCTGCCCGATACCCAAGTCGCGTTACTGCGGGTACTGCAGGAGCGTGAATTGGAACGCGTCGGTGGAGGACAAGCTATCCATGTCGACGTTCGCGTTATCACAGCGACGAATCGTGACCTGGAAGCTGGGGTAGCCAATGGGACCTTCCGTAAGGACCTCTTCTATCGACTCAATGTGTTCCCAATTGAGGTGCCGCCTCTCCGCGAACGAAAGGACGATCTACTGCTCCTGGTCGAGTATTTCGTGCAACGCTACGGTGTCAAGGCCGGCAAGGAGATCCGCTCGATCGACAAAAAGACGCTGGATATGTTGCAGTCCTACGATTGGCCAGGCAACATCCGCGAGTTGCAGAACGTAATTGAGAGGTCTGTGATTCTGAGCACTGGCAACGTTTTTTCGGTGGACGAATTGTGGCTTTCCAAAAAGTCCGCTTCTCCCATACCTCCCGTGAAAGCTTCGCCACTCGCCAAGGACCGGGTCGAGTCCCGCAGCGAGCGGGAAATTATCGAGGCGGCACTGGCCGCGACTAGGGGCCGGGTTTCTGGACCATCCGGAGCGGCAGCAAAACTCGGAATTCAGCCATCGACTCTTGAGGCCCGCATCAAGATTTTGAAAATCAACAAACTTCAATTCAAATTTCGCTGAACGAAATTCCCGAGTGCGAAATTTGCAAAATTCGCATGATTTGCAAAATTCGTATAATCCGCAGCTCTTTGCTCAATGGGTAATATCTCTAAACATCATTTCTTCAAAACGTTACGATTGGCAAGAGAATTGCGAGTAAGAAATGCAAAGCGCAGCAAAATGCCGCCAGGACGTTCAGAATGACCTGCAAAATCCAAAGCCAAGTAATCGGAAAGGACCTCGTGGTTTTGCATCTTAGCGGAGGGCTCACAGGGGACGACGTTGACATGCTTAGGGCCTTGCTCGAAGAAGAAAGAAGCAGTGCATTGATTCTCGACCTCAAAGAGGTCCGCTTGGTGGACGACAAGGCCGTGAAGCTTCTCGCGATCCAAGAATCGAACGGGACCAAAATCAACAACTGCCCGCGGTATATCCGTGAGTGGATCAAAGGTGAAAGAGAAGCGACATAATAGCTATTTGCAATTTCTCAGCGGTCGATGGACAACCAGTTGAACAATCCAAGCCAGGAGTCAGTCATGGAAGTCAATTCCAACTATTTAGTCAGTCTGCAGAACCGATTCAGGGATGCGGATTTGGCGTGACGTGACACAGAATCGGGAAATGGAAGCGGTGAGGCTCCTCAGAAAGCTCGAAAGCTACTCGGTTATTGCGCTGGAGCCACGTGAGCCTGGTAACGAATTCATAGTGAGGTGAGCTATGTCTGAATTGGCGACATCTTATTTCAGAGAAGAGTGCAGGAGCGATCGCGGAAGCAATCCAATAATCGGCGAAAGCCCTGCTCTCAAATCAGTGCTCGACAAGGTCGAATGCGTGGCTTCGACAGACGCCACAGTGTTAGTCCTCGGCGAAACGGGCACGGGCAAGGAACTGATCGCGCATGCCATCCACAATCTGAGTTCACGGCGTGAACGCCCGTTTATCAAATTGAACTGTGCGGCGATCCCTTTTGACCTTCTGGAGAGCGAACTTTTTGGACACGAGAAGGGCGCGTTCACCGGTGCCATAGCCCAAAAGATCGGCCGCTTCGAGATGGCCGACAAAGGCACACTGTTTCTTGACGAGATTGGGGATATACCGCTCGGGTTGCAACCCAAGTTGCTGCGAGTCTTACAGGAGATGGAGTTCGAACGCGTTGGGAGCGGACAAACACATAAACTGGACGTGCGTCTCGTCGCTGCTACCCACCGGAACCTTGAGGACATGGTAAAGCGCAATGAGTTTCGCAGCGATCTCTACTATCGTCTGAATGTCTTCCCGGTTGAGCTGCCGTCGTTGCGTGAGCGGCGAGAAGACATTTTGCCCTTGATGAGACATTTTGTGGATATGTATGGTTGCAGGTTGCGTAAGATCATTGAGCACATTCCACCCGAGACTGTTTCTTCTTTCGTCTCTTACTCATGGCCAGGAAACATTCGGGAACTTCAGAACCTGGTCGAACGCGCGGTAATCCTTTCCAACGAAGGGGTACTTCACAATCCGCTCCACAAGGCAGAAGTTCGACCCATCGCGTCCTTTTCTGAGACGTTGCGGGACTCCGAACGTGCTCTGCTGGTGGAAACCTTGGAATCGGTGGGATGGGTGATCGCAGGAGCTAACGGCGCCGCAGCCAAGATGGGCTTGGCGAGGACTACATTGCTATCCAAAATGAAGAGGCTGAGCATTTCCAAGAGGCAGAGGTTCGGAATCTCCAATGGCCCAGAACCTACAGCCGCACCTCATCTGACGCTCGCCTAATCTAGAATCACCTCATCCGGATGCGATTGACTGTTATCAGAAGAAGATGCAAGCTCTGGAGGCACATTGTACTCGCTGCCATCATTCCTGAGATCATCGGATGACGGAACAACTTGCTCTCCGATTCGTTTGAGCCCACTGAGGATGAACATCTCAGGCAATGCGAGGAAACACCAGGCGATCGTCAATAGCCCGTAGAGGAACTCCAGCAAGAATGTGCGCCAATCATATGTCTGGGTCCGCGATCGTGGGAAGCGGTCAGATCCGTCTGATGGCATTACTAACATGGCCTCCAAGTATTCTGTAAGCCCGAGTCAAATACATCGAAATTTGCAAACTTTTGGCCAGCGCAAATGAGCTCTAGCCCGGATCTCAAGCGACAGGGATATACGGGCGTGCCCGCGTAAAGCCAAAGGCGGAGATGTAGATATAGCAAAACACGGGCAGAATGAAAGCGTGGTGAACTCCGATCGAACTGTCGGCGATTTTGCCCTGGATCAATGGAATGACCGCTCCACCGACGATGGCGGCAACCATCAGGCTCGACCCGCGACCGGTGAGCGGACCTAGGCCGGCGATGCCGAGTGTGAATATTGAAGGGAACATGATTGAGTTGAAGAACCCAACCGCGATGATCGAGACCATCGCAACATGTCCAAACGTCACCATCGAGACCACCGTCAGCAGGCACGCGACGGCCCCGGCGACCCCAAGCACCAAGCCGGTTGCAACGCGCCGGAGAACGGCGGATCCGATGAAGCGGCCTGCCATCGCCCCTCCCCAATAAAGCGAGACGTAGAGGCTGGCCTCCTTGGCGGTCAGATTCCCGATCGTGGGAAGCTGGAAATAATTAATGAGGAAGCTGCCAATGGCGACCTCCGCGCCGACGTAGAAGAAGATGCCGATGGCTCCAAAGAATAATTGCGGATGAGTGCGCAGCTTGTCAGTCGTCACCGTATTGGCCTCGCCGGGCCGCAGGTCGCGGGTGAAATTCATCGGCGGTAGCTTGACCAGCGCCAGTGCGATGGCTATCGCGACGAGTGACAAAGCGATCCCCAAATAGGGCAGCTGGAGAGACGAAGCTTGCTGCTCGCGCGACGCCCGGAGTGCCGCGCCGGTCAGGTCGGGTGCCTCGAATAGCTTGGGGATCCTCGACAGAATGACGTAGCCGCCGAAGATCGGCGCCAAGAAGGTCCCGAAGGAGTTGAATGCCTGCGCCAGGTTCAACCGACTAGAGGCAGTTCGCTCGGGACCTAGGTTTGCGACATACGGATTAGCTGCGACCTGTAGCGCAGTGATGCCGGCGGCGAGCACAATTAGCGCTCCGAGAAAAAGAGCGTACGAGGGCGCCTTGGAGGCGGGGAGAAAGAGCAAAGCTCCTGTGGTCATAGTAAGCAGCCCGACGATCATCGTTCGCCTGTAGCCCAACCATTCCACGATCTTGCCGGCAGGCAGCGCGAAGATGAAGTACGAGGAGAAGAAAGCGAACTGCACCAGCATGACCTCCGTGTAATTTAGATCGAAGATCCTCTTCAGATGAGGGATGAGGATGTCGTTGAGCGAAGTGAGAAATCCCCACATGAAAAACAGCGTGGTGGCGATGCTCATCGCGCGAACATCGGTGCCTTCAAGATCGGGAGCGGAGGTGGCCGTTCTGGTCTTCGAAGCATAGTATGCAGCTCGCATCGAGGTCCTTTCCAAGAGCACTTCAATAATTGGGAACGTGTTAGAAAATGATCCGCATCCTCGCCCCCAACAGCGCCGTCGTGTACTCCTTGACGCTGTTGGTGGGATGTACCGAAATTTCGAGATCGGGGCCAAGTTCCAAACTCTGCGTCAGCCTAAAGCGGTAGAACGTCTCGAAAAGGCTTTCGTGATGCTTGGCTTCATGACTTGGGTCCGTGATGATGATCGACGCACCAAACATGTCGCCGCGACGTCCAAATGGCTTGATGTTCACTAGGCCGGCGTCGAAGACCCTTTTGATCGAAGAGCCTCGGTCCGTTCCGGCTCCGATACGACCAAACGGAACCCATCCACTTTTCAGTTCATAATCAAATCCGAATCCCACTCCAGCCCCGCTCCCCTGGGTAGCCGTATCGTCTCGCCACACCCCAAACCTGAATAAGTGCTCCAACTTGGTCGGCTCACCTTTCTTCCATCCAATCTCGACAGCATTCATATACTTCTTGTCTACAAGCGTCTTGAGGTTTCTCTGCTGCGCTCCCTCTGTATCCACCGTCACCGCGTGGATATAAATGTGCGGTGTAGCCTGGTACTCAAGTGCTGCGCCTCCTGCGTATGTGCCATCCGATGGAATGGTGAGATTCCCATCGTTCTCAGCGTTTAGAAACTGAGTTCGCTCATCATTGTTATAAAGGCTCAGACTGATGAATTCGTTCGGGTGAATCTTGCCGATGTAGAGCGCAATCTTCTTCTGATAGAAGTCTTGACGGTAATAAAGGATATTAAGCGTGATCGCTTCCTGCGGTCCCCCGCCTGGCAAACAGTTCAATACCAATCCGGAACCCAGTTGATCGCTCAGATTGAACTGCTGGCTTACACCCAGATTCACTCCAGATCGCACCAAAAGAACAAAGGTCCCGGCGTTCCCGGCATGATCGTAAGCTTTCCATCCACCCACTAGGTCGAACCTCCCTGTCCCCCAGTTGTGACGAACTCCTTCGGGGGTCTCAGTCGCGTACTGGTTCACCACTGTGTAGGTCGCGGCAAAGGCGAGTCGCTCGGTCTCGTGAAGCGTGCTCATCTCTCGATCAGCTGGCTTCAGCACCGGACGAAATGGGTCGGTCTTGAATAAGGGATCAGACGGAACCTCCGCAAGTACAGCAGCATCTTGATCGAGAGCCTGACCGACGAAGTGTCTGGGCAGTAATGACTGAGGTGCAGCTTGCCCCTCCTGCACAGCCGCGGCTTGTACCTGCACCTGGACCCGAGCCGAAGCGTCCGGTGAGCCCGATCCAATCTGTGAAAATGCGCAATGCGTCCACGTTATGAAGCTGGAAAGTAGCAACGCATATGTCCGAATCAATACCGTGCGGTAGCCGCCTACCTCCGGAAGCAATGATGCGCGTAGAATCCTTCTTGCCCCTATTAGCAGAGATTTCGTGGCGGATACATTAATGCCCAGAGTCTCGGCTAGTTCACCGTTTGAAGACCCCTCTGCGAGATACAGTGAAGCAACTCTCTGGCAACTCCCGGGTAACAGAGGGTCGGTCGTTTTTTGTATATCGCCACTAAATGTAACGACGAGGCCCACTTGAGTCTCGGTGGTCATTGGCATAGCCCTCGTCAACCCCGATCAGACCGCGCAACTGATAGTGCTTGTCGCGGTCCTACATCGCCCTTTCTTCAAGAATGAGGCTCGTTCTCAGAGAGCGCTGAAAATGGGCAGTAGCTATGAGTTGGAGGATGCCTCAGGTCATCGTGTTTCGCGGAGAGTCGCTGGCGTGCTCTATACAGACGGGCCTTCACGGCCGCCACGGTTATGTCCAACTCGCGGCTGATCTCCTTCAGTGACCGTCCTTGTATCCATCGCATCCGAATAGGTGCTCGCAGCTTTGGATCGAGGCGGCCAACCGCGCGCAAGAGCTTCAGTTGACGATGATGCAAGTGACACGTCTCCTCTGGATTCGGGGAGGAGTCCCTGACTTCGAAAAAGATCGCTTCACCTCGATCATCCGGTTGAGGTTCAAACAACACCTCGGGGCGGGAACGCCGTTTGCGAAGGATCATAAGTGCAGAGTTGATGGCGATCCGCGTGAGCCAGGTGTAAATACTTGACCTGCCTTCAAAAGTCTCATGGGCCAGATAAACTCGTAAGAACGTATCTTGTAGCGCGTCCTCGGCATCTTCCGGATTCTTTGTAATCGCAGCAATTGTTCTATAAAGGCGTCGGGAATAGTTCGCATGAAGCTCTTCGAATGTCATGGGCCAGTCTGCATGGGGTGCCGACGCCATCTTGTCATGTGGGGCGATCACTCTCACCGTGGGGTAGAAGTTCGTAGAAGTGGTCTGTTCTGCGCAATTCATGATTGAACTCCTTGTTACCGGTTCGTTCACCTTCGTCTTCCTCACGAATCGAGTACCCATTTGTCCAGAGATAGGCAGAAGTCGGAAACGAATAATGTGGTCTTTCATGTACTGACCGTTCGAGTCCTCTCAGTCCGAGAGATTTCTGCGGCCATAATGCAACTAGGAATGCAATTCGGATGCCATCTTTAAGTTGATTGGTGATTTGTGATAGGCGATTCCGCGGCCATCTTGGAATCGCTAATTGATTGGTTGCTCTTGGAAAGTGTGAACCGGCTGCGCATCTGCAGTTTATTGATCTTCTCAATAAGTATTTAGAACGGAATACGTAGCTTCGCGGCTCTTCGTTGGCCCCGTATGCGAATGCAGCGCGTCGTTTCAACCTGCGACCAACGACCTTCAGCTAAGACGAGGTGACGAATAGTAGTACAAAATGTCGAGTCAAATAGTAATGCCTATAGCACACAACCGGTCCAGGCGGTTGCGCTGCTATATTCGGCAAGATCCAAAGAGATGTTTTCAGAGTGCAGGCGTTCATTCATTATTTCGAAAACCCGCACGTTTCGAGGTTTGGAATGGCAATTGCTTCTAATGCCTGCGGAATGTAAACGAGCGTGCAATTGGAGCCGTATGCCTAACGAGGAAAACACGTCCCCATCTCCAACCAAGAAGGTCGCAACGGAAGAGTATGACATTGTGATCATCGGCAGCGGCGCCGGGGGAAAGTTAATCGCTTGGACCTTCGCCTCGAAGGGACAGCGTGTCGCAGTGATCGAGCGGAAATACGTTGGTGGATCGTGCCCGAATATCGCCTGCTTGCCGAGCAAGAACATCATTCACACCGCCCAAGTTGCATCCTACGTGCGGAGGAGCGAAGAGTTTGGGATTGCTCGGAACGGTTTCAAGCTCGACATGTCCGCCGTCCGTGAGCGCAAACGCAGGATGGTATTGAGTCTGATAGATACCCATCTGGCCGCGTACAAAGACAGCGGGGCGGAACTCATCATGGGTTCCGGCCGCTTCATCGGGCCAAGAACCGTGGAGGGGACGCTGAACGATGGAAGTAAGCGCCAGCTCCGGGGCACAAACGTCGTCATCAATACCGGCACCCACGCCGCCATCGATTCGACACCAGGTCTCGCCGAAGCGCAACCTCTCACACATATCGAAGTGCTCGAACTCGATGAGGTTCCCGAGCATCTGGTTGTGATTGGCGGCGGCTATGTGGGAGTGGAACTGGCCCAGGCGACGCGCCGGTTTGGAAGCAAGGTTACGGTAATCGAACGGAATAGAAGCTTGCTAAATCGAGAGGACGACGATGTCACCGGGGCTATCGGTGATCTTTTCCGGGATGAGGGAATCGAACTCATCCTGAATGCGCGGATCAAAAGGGTGTCTGGACAGTCGGGTCAACGGGTGAAAGTTATCGCCGAGCAAAACGGAGTTGAGAGGAGCATAGAGGGTACACACATCCTGGTTACAACGGGTCGCACCCCAAATACTCAAGGTCTAGGACTGGAATTAGCAGGCGTTCAACTCACTGATAGCGGCTACGTGAAGGTGAACGAACGCCTCGAAACTACTGCGCCAGGCGTCTGGGCTGTCGGTGAGGTGGCCGGCAGCCCCCAATTCACTCATATCAGTGAAGACGATTTCCGTGTCTTTCATGACAACGTCACTGGCGGCAATCATGTCATCACCGGAAGGTTGGTTCCATTCTGCGTGTTCACCGACCCCGAATTTGCTCGAGTCGGGCTCAGTGAGAGGGAAGCTAGGGCCAAAGGCATTCCGTACCGGTTATTCAAGGTTCCGATGGCAACGGTGCTCCGTGCGCGCTCGCTTGTTGAAACGCGCGGATTCCTGAAGGCCCTTGTTGCGACAGACAGTGATCGAATTCTTGGCTTCATGAACTTCGGTGTTGGAGCAGGCGAGGTCATGTCGGCCGTTCAGATCGCAATGATGGGACGAATACCCTACACATCTCTAAGGGATGCGGTTCTGGCTCACCCGACGCTGATCGAAGGGCTTCACATGCTGTTCGCGTCGCCCCCTTCTGTACCGAGTGAAACGATACCGGAGGAACTAGCAGTTCACCTAAGTGCCTGAACTGCCACCTGAAGATTTCCGAACGTTACCCTGCGGTTCTTTCCGTCCTTTTCGCTTCCCGGAGGTTCCCGAGAATCCCGTGGCAGCGAAAGGAAAGGCGTAACTTACAGAAAGCAAGCGTCACGGGTGGCATCTTTTCGCACTTTAAGGAACGATCAGGGACGGTTATCGAACCCAAATCAAACCCACGACGTCTGCCCCGTAGACCTCTGCCCACACTCGGACTTTGGCTTGATAGGCGCAATTTAGGCGGTTTGGGCGGATTCAAGAGGCAGTTTGGGAATTTTCACTGGGTCCAGCTGGAATCCCAACCTCTTCCACTCGTCAAAGCCGCCGCGTAAGGGGCGCACGTGTTCTATGCCCAGCTTGTGCAGGGTCATGGCGGTCTTAGCGGCAGTAGCCTCGCTTGGGCAGGTGCAGTAGAGCACAATGTCGCGGTCGAGGGGGATTTCGAGGTGACCCGAGGTGAGCGCGTCGGGCGATAAGCGGTGCGCCCCGGGCAGCGTGAAGGGATCGTACAGCAGTTCCAGCGGATGGCGCAGGTCTACGATGTAGACATTCTCGCCGGCATCGAGCCGTTTCTTAAGATCCTCCGGCTCCAGGCGCGTGGCAACCAGTTCCTTGAGGGCCAACTGGTAGCGGCGGACGCGATACACAAAATAGACGATGATACCACCGACGAGCAATGCTCCTGAGAACCGGCCGACCCAGTCCAGTAGATTCGGGTCGCGCTTGAGCACATCGCCAAAGAGCCTGCCGACCACAAGCCACGCACTCAGCCAGAATGTAGCGCCAATACCGTCGAAGAATAGGAACTCGCCGGAGCCCATTCCATTTTCCCCGGCCACAGGCGGAGCCAGCGTGGCCAAGCCGGGCACAAACTTGGCGACCATCAGCGTGACGGTACGGTGGCGGCCAAACGAGTCCTGCGTGCGGCGGACGCATATAGCGGGCTCGAGCGATAACTTGCACAGAAGGCGAAGCGCTTGGTAGCCGTACCGGCGACCGATGAGGAACCAGGCGCCGTCGGCCACAAGCGATGCGGCGAGCCCGGTTAGCAGCGCCAATGAAAAGCTGATCCGGCCTTCGGCGGAAAGCGCTCCGGCAGCTACCAGCAACGGCGTAGAGGGCAAAGGTACCCCAAGTTGCTCCGCCAAAACCCAAACAAAGAGCACCAGGCACCCATGCGTTAACAAAATGTGTGTCGGCAATGCCATTGGGAGGTCATCGGCTCCCTGTTAAGCCCAGTCCCTGGGGCGGGGTCAACTCTGCCTCCTGCCTGACAGCACTGCGCATGTCATCGAGCATGTCGGTCATCATCTTTCGCGGCAGATCGTCTGTCAGCGGTTTGATCAGCCAACGCACCTCCACCGGTATGCCACGACTCAAGGAGATCGTCTCCAACTCGACGTATACCCCCCCGTTGCGCTGTTCAAGCCGGTCCACAATCAGAGCGCGCCAGACGTATCCCGGCGTCCGAGCCTCCGGGAAAGCATGCTCACTGGGCTGGCCATAATCGGCGATTTCCTGTATGCGGAGGGAGTTTGCCGTGATACTTACCCGGTTGGGGGCTGGCCTCGCAATCTGGATCTCCTCGTCTGTCTCCACGGCCGCAGTCACCGAAAGGGCTTTCTGCACCGCAAGTACATTCAGCTTGACGGTGTCTCCAGCGTGCTCGATCACCGAAGTCTTCCTGATCAGCGGTTTGTAAATATCGCTGTAGCGGTCGTAACTATTCAGCACCTGCATCACTTGATCAAGTGACACATTCGGAACGAACATGACCCCGATCCAATGATGAATCAGACCCTGAGGCACTTTGCGCGGGTCGTGTTTGGTTATCACCAATTCCCCGTTCTGCACGTGCCGCAGCATCTCCGACGACTCATCTACGCTCAGAAATGGTCTTCTCCCGGCATTACGCTCCGCCACACTCGTATTGACGCTACCGATGTAGTTGTCCCAGGCCTGGAGAGCATCTTGTTTGGGTTGTGCCGCTTGCGTGAGAGTCAAACTCAAAAGGAGCAGTAGGATCGTCAATCCCGTTCTGGTTTTCATCGCCAAGCCACGCGAAAGTAGGATGTCGGTACAGAGGCAAGGAGACATTCTTCGTGCTACTCGGACAAGACTTAGTGAACGATTCATTGTTGTGCCCCCTTGTGAATTGGTACGCCGCTTCAAAGAATGGCTCTCACCACGCCGCCGTCCACCCGCTGATTTGCTCCGCTGTGGGCCTTCATGCGACCCAGACGATTGTCCTTACCCGATCGAGCTGCGCAAAGCTCTCCTTGCACGCAGTAGCCGGGATTTTGTTGCGCCAGCCGTTATCCCCGCTTCGTGAGCGATTTCCTTGATCGAGCCGTCCGATCGTTGACGAATCTCAAAAACGCGCTTATAAGTTGTCGGCAGCTTGGAAATTGCCGACTGTAGACGCCGGTGGTTCTCAGATTGAATGTAGTATTGTTCCGGATTCGGACGCTGATCCGCAATTTCCCACTGAGGAGGCTTCGCGCTTTCATCAATTGCTTCGTATATCAAAAACTCTGGGCGAACACGTCGCCTGCGAAGGACCATCAGAGCAGAATTGATGGCGATCCGCGTGAGCCAGCAGTAAATGCTAGACCTGCCTTCAAAAGTCTCGCGAGCCAAATGGGCCCGTAAGAACGCGTCTTGCAGCGCATCCTCGGCATCTTCCGGATTCTTCGTGATCGCAACAATTGTTCTATAAAGGCGTCGGGAATAGATCGCATGAAGTTCTTCGAATGCTAAGGGCCAGTCTGCACGGGGTCCCGACACCGTCTTGTGAAGTTTCGACGAAGCGGTCTGTGCTGCGCTATTCATGGTTGAACTCCTTGTTCCCACTTCGACCTGTCTTGGTCTTCCTCACAGATTGCGTACCCTTCCGTCCGAAGACACGCAGAATTCGGAAGTCGGTAATCTGCCCTTTCACGAATTGGCCTCTCGAATCTCCTCGGTCCGAAAGACCTTCGCGTTCGGAATGCAACTGAGTATGCAATCCGAATGCCATCTCAACTTATTTGAAAAGCAGCTTGGAGGAAGCTGACTTGTGATAGGGGGAGTCCGCGGACTCCGGGAAATCGCCATGTGTTACTTCGAAAATGGAGGCTCTTGCATAATTTGAGCCAATTGCTTATCTGGAGATTGTTGATCTTGAAATAAAGATCAACCGCGGCATTCCTGGCTTCGCCGCAGCTCTGTTGGCGGCCCCCGCATGCCGAGCTGCCGTTCAACCTGTGACCATCGCGGTTAATTTAACCGAGGTGACGAATCGTCGTACAAAGTGTCGAGTCAAACTGTAGCGTCCCCAGTACACCCTCTGTCCACGGCTGCGCAGCTGCATGCGGGAAGTTTCGAAGAGACTTTCTCTAAACACTGCCGCATGTTGTTCCTGTCAGCTCCTTGTGCACTCGTTCGTAGGTTTGGAATCTCAATTGCTTCCTCCGGGTCTGTAGTCGCCAGACTCGCACGAGCCTGGCATCTCGATTCAGCTCACGTGATGGAGGTCATGAAACAAACTGACATTCGGTCGCGTCGCCGCTTTCTCAAGACGGGCTCAATATTGGGTACCCGGCGCTCCAGATGATTTTGCGTTGGAGATGTTATGTGCGACCGCCAACATCGAGAATCTCTCGCCCCACCGCCCAATTGCCCCGCTTCGGCACGGCGCCAGACCGATGCCGCGGAGCTGAGGATGCAATACGAGGAGCCGGGCCAGGAACGAGAAGAAGATTGGCGTCGGAGTTTGCACAGCTTACAGGAATGTATCTGCGAACTTCTGATCCGGAATCAAGAACTCAGAATGTTATTGCTGGACTCAGCAAACAACCGCAAATCCGGGGAGACTGACCAATGAATACCGCTAATTCATCGGAAAAACATCCATCACCCCCGGAGGTGCTTTTTTGGCATCGCGGCAATGACCATCGCCTCTGCCCACCTGTGCTTGTTCAGCTCTGCAAACGGAGAAAGCACACAACCTGAAACGACCAAAGAGGAGGAACCTATGACCACGACAGTTGCTTTACAAGAAGGCACCAAGCAGTCAGCTGATACCGCCGCAATTCGTCCGTTTCAAGTCCATGTCCCGGAAGCGGAACTCACCGAATTACGCAGGCGTATCAACAACACAAAGTGGCCGGAACGGGAAACTGTCACAGATGCAACCCAAGGCGTGCAGCTCGCGACGACTCAGGCGCTCGCGCGCTATTGGGGCACGGAGTACGACTGGCGCAAGTGCGAGGCAAGATTGAACGCCCTGCCGCAATTCATCACCGAGATCGATGGGCTGGACATTCATTTCATTCACGTTCGTTCGAAACATGACAACGCATTGCCGCTCATCGTCACGCACGGATGGCCCGGCTCGATCACCGAACAGTTGAAGATCATCGATCCGCTCACCAATCCCACCGCGCACGGCGGAAATGCATCCGACGCGTTCCATATCGTGGTTCCTTCGATACCGGGGTACGGGTTCTCAGGCAAGCCGGCCACCACAGGCTGGGACCCCGCCCACATTGCACGTGCCTGGACCGTGCTCATGAAGCGCTTGGGATACACGAAATTTGTGGCGCAAGGCGGGGATTGGGGCGCGGTCATCACCGAACAAATGGGGGTGCAGGCGCCTCCTGAACTGCTCGGCATTCACGTCAACATGCCGGGCGCGGTTCCGCCTGAAATTGACAAAGCGGCATTCACCGGTGCTCCATTGCCAGATGGTCTCTCATCTGAGGAAAAACTCGCTTTCGAGCGGTTGCAATTCGTCTACAGTAAAGGCGTCGCCTACGGCTACCAGATGGGGTTGCGACCGCAGACGTTGTACGGAATTGCGGATTCCCCCGTCGGCCTGGCCGCCTATTTTCTGGACCACGATGCGTGGAGCTACGCGCTGATCTCACGTGTCTTTCAGGGAGAATCCGAAGGCCTCACGCGTGACGACATTCTCGATAACGTCACGATCGCCTGGTTGACGAATACGGCGATCTCCGGAGCCCGCCTCTACTGGGAAAACAAACTCGGGTACTTCAGCGTCAAAGGCGTTTCCATCCCGGTTGCGGTAAGCTCCTTTCCGGACGAGATCGATCTGTGCCCGCGCAGTTGGGCGGAGCGGGCGTATCCCAAACTGATCCATTACAACAAGCTGCCCAAGGGCGGCCACTTTGCGGCCTGGGAACAGCCGCAGCTCTTCACCGAAGAGGTTCGCTCCGGCTTCCGGTCCCTGCGATCCAGGACGCCGAACTTGGCAGCCTGATCCGACACGACTAACGGCCAATCTCCACCACAGCAACAGGAGAGCTTCGATCTTCCCAGCTCTCCTGTTTGACGAAGCAAAATTGGGCACACGCCATATCCCATTTATGACGGTCGTCGTAGTTAACGGCCCAGCAGTCCAGGAGGAATTCATGAAACTCGCAGGCAAGAAGGCTCTCATCACCGGCGGAAACAGCGGCATCGGCCTGGCCACAGCCCGCCTCTTCGTTGCAGAAGGCGCTGAAGTCGCGATTACCGGCCGGGACCAGAAGACGCTGGGTCAAGCAGTCGACGAACTAGGACCCAACGCGCGCGGCTATCGCGCCGACGTTACCGTGGCGGACGACCGCAAGCGGCTCTTCGCAGATATTGACAAAGAATTCGGCAAGCTCGACATCGTCTTCGCCAATGCCGGCATCGGTGGCAGCACACCGACTGGCAGTACCGACGAGGCTGTCTTTGAGAACGTCATTCATACGAACCTCAACGGCGCATTCTTCACCGTCAACTCCGCCGCTCCTCTGTTGAACGACAACGCGAGCATCATCTTCAACGGATCGGTGCAAAGCTATCTCGGTCAACCAGGCGTGGCTGCCTACGCTGCCACGAAGGGCGGACTCGTATCGATGGCGCGATCCATCGCCGCCGATCTTGCACCGCGCAAGATTCGCGTGAACGTGGTGGCCCCGGGAGCGACGAAGACTCCCATCTGGAAGCGCGGGCCGCGCGCCGGTGCGACTCAGGAGGAATCCGCAAAACTTTCCGACTTCTTCTCTTCCACGGTTCCGCTTGGCCGTTGGGGCGAGGCAGAAGATTTGGCCAAGGCTGTGCTTTTCCTTGCCTCGGACGATTCGTCGTACATCAACGCGGTCGAACTGATTGTGGATGGCGGACTCACGGGCGCTCCTTTCGGAGCTGCCATACTTCGCGCCTGACACGGAAGGCAGCCCATCGAAGGCCGGCTCGGGACAAGGGAGGCAGACATGAAAATCTGGAAAGTAGTTTCGCTAATTCTGGTTACTCTTGCGGTTGCAGCCGCGGGGTACGGGCTGATTCTCGTGCGACGAGGCTTCAGCGCACTTGCAACACCATCAGCGGTTGAGGTGTTCGCGGCCACAACTGCACGCAAATTGGCCGTGCCATCCGCGTATCGCCAACTTCGCAATCCCATCCCGCCTTCAAAGGAGAGCATTCGGGCAGGCATGGAGCACTTCTCCGATCATTGCGCCACATGCCATGCGAATGACGGAGGGGGTCACACGCTATTCGGCGATGGTCTCTATCCGAAACCGCCCGACTTGCGTGCAGCCGCGACGCAGAACAAGAGCGATGGCGAGCTCTACTACACAATTGCCAATGGAGTTCGTTTGAGCGGCATGCCAGCCTTCAGCGAAGCGCACACGACCGGCCAAGCCTGGCGCCTGGTTTTGTTCATCCGGCACTTGCCTCAGATCACGCCCGAGGAACTCAATGAGATGAAGACGCTGAATCGGAAGATGCAGTCGAATCCAGCGAATTGGTGAGGGGAGGGGACACTCGCCATTGCGATGCGAAACTTACCACCGAGGCGAGGACACGATTATGCAAACTACCGCGACACGACAAGTCAGCAAGGAGGCGACTGATTCCGACGTTCCCCTTGACACCACTCGTGCGTCAACAAAGTTCGGATTTACTCGCCGCCGGTTCTGCGGCGTAACAGCGGCAACCATTTCTGCGGGCTTGCTAGAGATTCCCGGTTTTTGCAAGGGAGATGAAGCTATGACCGACGGTATGGCTGGAATCGCACAACTGATGGGTAGAAATGACTCTGGTATTCGTCCCTTTCATGTGAATGTTCCAGAATCAGAACTCACGGAATTGCGTAGGCGCATCAATTCGACAAGGTGGCCTGATCGGGAAACGGTCACGGACGAATCGCAAGGCGTGCCGCTGGCGACGATGCGGGAACTAGTGCGCTATTGGGGGACAGACTACGATTGGCGCAATTGCGAGGCAAGATTGAACGCGTTGCCGCAATTCATCACCGAGATCGATGGGCTGGACATTCATTTCATTCACGTCCGTTCTAAACATGAAAATGCGTTGCCGCTGATTGTCACGCACGGATGGCCCGGCTCAGTCATCGAGCAGTTGAAGATCATCGATCCACTTACCAATCCTACGGCATATGGCGGGAGCGCATCGGACGCCTTCCATCTGGTGATTCCGTCGCTACCTGGATTCGGGTTTTCAGCAAGGCCCACCACTTCCGGCTGGGGTCTGGAGCGCACTGCAAGTGCCTGGGTCGTGCTGATGAAGCGCCTTGGATACGCGCAATTTGTGGCGCAAGGTGGCGATTTGGGCGCGGGTGTCTGCACTGTGATGGCCAAACACGCACCTCCGGAATTGCTGGGAATTCACACCAACTTCCCTGGGACTATTCCATCCGACATCGCGAGGGCGCTCCAGTGTGGCGATCCTCAGCCATCCGGCCTATCCGCCGACGAAAGACGTGCCTACGAGCAGCTGACCAATCTATTTACGAAGAAACGTGCCTACGCACAAATGATGGCGACTCGCCCGCAAACGCTGTACGGATTGGCGGACTCGCCCGTCTGCCTGGCAGCCTGGCTCTTTGACCACGGTGACGGTTATGGCCAGCCGGCGGCACCGATCACCTCGGCCGTGCTCGGGCGCACGATCAATGGATACTCCGCAGGTGACCTGACACGAGACGATGTACTCGACGACTTCACACTCTACTGGTTGACGAACACCGCGATCTCCGCGGCTCGTTTCTATTGGGAACTTCACCTCAATCTTTATAACGCGGCCAATGTCTCCATCCCAGCTGCGGTGAGCGTCTTTCCCGGCGAGAACTATCAAGCCCCGCAAAGTTGGACAGAGCGGGCGTACGACAAACTCATTTATTACAACAAGGTCGACAAAGGCGGGCACTATGCGGCGTGGGAACAGCCGCAACTGTTTTCAGAAGAGCTTCGCGCGGGCTTGAGATCACTGCGGTCACACGCGGCAAAGTCGGCAGCATGAGTTGCGATCGGATGTTCTTAAAGCATTCGCGAGGAGATTCGTTACATGGGCGCGATAACTTCCACACCGATCGACGTAGAGGCGAAAGGCGCAATTACGTCCGGCAGGCTCTTCTTTCTGGATCTCAGCGGCTGCCGCATACTGTCCGCAAACCCTGATGGCTCCGATCTGAGGACCACGGCCCGACAATGCGCAAGAATTCATGACGCCGCTTATAGCTCGGTCAGCAAACCCGCCCTGGACCAGTGGAGGCCATGGCAGTCTGGCCGCTTCCTCGCGGATTGAATGATGTGAAGTGCAACTCGAAATGGGGGAGAAAGGAAAGGCGATGAGCGCACCTGCAGGCAAACAGGTTCTGATTCTCGGTGGTGGGTTCGGGGGACTCTATGCTGCGCTCGGGCTGGAAAGAACGCTCGCTCGTAAACGCGACGTGCAGGTGACCCTGGTAAATCGGGAGAACTTCTCCCTCTTCACCCCGATGCTGCATGAGGTCGCGGCTGGCGATCTGGACATGACACACATCGTCAACCCGCTTCGGAATCTGCTGAGCCACGGTCAGTTTTTTAATGGGGAAGTCGAGCGCATTGACCTCATCTCGAAAACCGTGACCGTCGTCCACGGTGCGAAGCGCCATGGTCATGAGCTTAAATACGACTATCTCATCCTCGCTTTGGGATCGATGACGAATTTCTTCGGCCTACCGGAGCTTGAGCACAAGGCAATGACAATGAAATCGCTGAGCGATGCAAGTCATTTGAGAGATCGACTCATCGATCTTTTGGAGGAGGCCGATTTTGAGTGTGCGGCCGGCTCTCGGCCCAATTTATTGACGATCGTTGTTGCGGGCGGCGGGTTTGCAGGTTCGGAGACCGTGGCTGCGGTTAACGACTTCTTGCGCGAATCGCTCCGCTTTTACCCACACCTTGAAGAGGACATGATTCGGTTGCTTCTGGTTCATTCCGGCGATGTAATCCTGCCGGAGCTAGGCCCAAAACTGGGCGCATACGCTCAAAAGAAATTGGCGGAACGAAAAGTCGAGATTAGAGTTGGCACGAGAGTGGTCCGTGTGTTCGAGGACGCTGTCGAACTGAGCGACGGGTCTCGGATTCCGGCGAATACCGTGATTTGGACCGCTGGAACCTCCCCGAATCCTCTGATTGCCACGTTGCCATGCAAATTGGACCACGGCCGCATCGTAACAGACGACTACCTGGAAGTGCAGGGTTGGCCGGGCGTATGGGCACTGGGGGACTGCGCTTGCATTACGGATCGCAAGACCGGACAGCCGTACCCGCCGACGGCTCAGCACGCGCTGCGGCAGGGTAAAACAGTAGCCAAGAATGTGACTGCGGCACTTTGTCGCGGCTCGAAGCGGCCGTTCTCATTTTCCACCCTGGGTTTGCTCGCATCCATCGGCCGGAGGACGGGTGTAGCGAACATTCTTGGGATTAACTTCTCTGGCTTCCTTGCCTGGTTTCTGTGGCGCACGATTTATCTGAGCAAGTTGCCTCGTTTGGAGAAAAAGGTCCGTGTGGCCCTGGATTGGACGTTTGATTTGCTCTTCAGCAAGGATCTCGTCCACATCCATGATCTCCGCGCTCCAACTGTGTCCCGCGTCGAGGAAGAGCCAGACACTGTTGTTCTGGCGTCGGAGGAGTAGTCGAATGCTATGTCAGCCGGGTGCCCGATTCACTCTCCGCGTCGGCGGCGGGCCCACCAGAATTAAGACAGTCTGGCAAGGAGCCTGAGATCGTCTTCACCCATTTGATGGAAGCCATAGGCCTGGCTTTGGATCTGAAGGGCGGTCGAATGTTACAGACTTCGGGGGTTCGGTCTACAGCGCCAACCTCGATGGATCGAACCGGAGGACGCTGCTCTTTGCTGAAGGAAACCTCACCGGCATTGCATACGCGGAGGTGCCGTCCGAATATTGAGCGACAACCCCGGATCATAGACGGCGATAACCAAACGCGTTTTACACAAAGCCAAAAGGAGGCACTCAGATGTTTGATATGAGGAATCTCACTCGGCTCAAGAAGCTCGATGAGAATGCACCTGACACAATGAAAGCCTTCTGGGCTTTTAATGAAGAGACGTTCAAAGCCGGTGCCATCGATGTCCTGCACAAGCAATTGATGGCGGTGGCGGTCGCGCTGACAACGCAGTGTCCTTACTGCATTGAGTTGCATATGAAAGCGGCGCGTAAGGCCGGCGCAACTGACACGATGCTGACGGAAGCGGCCATAGTTGCCGCGGTAATGCGGGCAAACTCGACGGTCACCCACGCGACGCACCTGTTCAAAGAGTAGCGAGAGAAAATTTCGACCGCTCGGTCTCACGAGGAGCTCGTCGAAGACTCCGAGCGCGCACAACTGCGGGACTCAGTTGAACGGAAGAGGAGGAAAGAACATGCCAAATCCGACCTATGAAGTCCAGGCCAACTACGCGGCAAGAAACGCGGGCGTAGCGAGAATTGACATGAAGCTCGAGGTCGTCGTCATCCCCGTTTCGGATGTCGACCGCGCGAAGGAGTTTTACGAGAGGATCGGATGGCGGCTCAACGCCGACGTCTCCACCGGCGAAGATTTCCGCTTGGTCCAGTTCACGCCGCCGGGCTCCTGCTGCTCGGTCCATTTCGGCAAGAACCTCACGTCGGCAGCTCCCGGTTTGGCCAAGGGATTCCTGATCGTTCCCGACATCGTGGCCGCCCGGGACCAGCTGGTCGCCGCCGGCGTCGAGGTCGGCGAGTTCTTCCACGACGGTTCGGAAGGCCGAGGCAGCGGATTGCATCCCGAGCGTCTTACCTACCGCTCGCACGCCTTGTTCAGTGATCCCGACGGCAACGGCTGGCAGCTGCAGGAGGTCACGGCCCGGCTTCCCGGGCGCGTCGAACCTGGCGCGACTTCGTTCGGCTCCGCAAGCGACCTGGCGAGTGCGTTTCGGCGGGCGGAGGCCGCCCACGGCGAGCACGAGAAGCGCATCGGGCAGCGCGACGCGAACTGGCCAGACTGGTACGCGGCCTACATGGTGGCAGAGCAGTCGGGCAAAGAGCTGCCGCAATAAACGACTCCGCCGGGACCGACATCGCACCCGGCGGGACGTCAAGGCTCTCGATCGCGGGTTTCTGGAGGAATCATGAGCACCGCAACAACAACCGTTCACCTCGGGCGCGAACCGGAACTTCTCGGACAAACTGTCGTTGTCATCGGCGGCAGCGCCGGTATTGGACTCGAGACCGCTCGTCGAGCACGCGCTGAACGGGCCAGGCTGATCCTCACCGGCCGGAATCCCGAGCCGCTTCAGCGCGCCGCCGGCGAGCTCGAAGCGCTGAGCACAGCGGCCTTCGATGCCACCCACCCTGCGTCACTCGAACGATTCTTCGGTGACCTGCCGGCCACGATTGACCACGTAATGGTGACAGCCGGTCAGCCCCACTACGGGCGCCTTCTCGACATGGATTTCGAGCAGGCGCGCCGCGACCTCGACACGCACCTCCTGCAGATGCTCCAGGTCGCCCGCAACGCTGCTCACAAGGTAAGACCGGGAGGCACGCTGGTGTTCATGGGCGGCACTGGCGGTCGCCGCCCAGCCATCGGACTGGGGATCGTGTCCACAATCACCGCTGCGCTCCCCGCCCTCACAGCCAGCCTCGCGCTCGAAGTCGCGCCCGTCCGAGTCAACCTAATCGCGGCGGGCTTCGTCGACACACCGTTGTCGGCATCGCTACTCGGCGATGAACTTGACAACCGCCGGAATCAGCTTCGCGCCACGCTTCCCATTGGGCGCGTCGTCACACCGGCCGACGTCGCCGCGCTCGCCGTACACATCATGACCAATACGGCCCTGACCGGCGCGACCTACGACATCGACGGCGGGCAACAACTCGTCGCCGGTTAGCTGAAGAGGGTAGCACGATCGTGATTGGCGGCAACGCGATGCGAGCAGTGCCTCCGTGCGCTGGCCAAAGTTGCCTGAGATCTTCCCTAAAGGAGTGACTGGTGTCGAGGCATTTTGATGCAATCGTCATCGGGACCGGGCAGGCTGGGCCGTCCCTGGCTGCACGGTTTTCGGCCGCTGGTATGACGGTCGCTATTATTGAGCGCCAGAAGTTTGGCGGCACGTGTGTGAATACGGGATGTATCCCAACAAAGACGCTTGTTGCGAGCGCGTATGCAATGCAACTTGCTCGCCGAGGCGCCGAATTTGGATTTCTCGTCAATGGCGATGTGCGCGTCGATATGGTGCGTGTCAAGGCACGCAAGGATGAAATTTCGGGCCGCTCAAACAGGAGGGTGGAGCAATGGCTGCGAGGACTCAAAAACTGCACGGTCATCCAGGGCCATGCCCGCTTTCAGTCGTCCCACACTGTCGTTGTCAATGATCAAGTCCTGGACGCCGACAAGGTCTTCATCAACGTTGGTGGCCGCGCCACTGTTGCCGCATTTCCGGGGATTCACGATGTGCCATTTTTCACCAACTCATCGATGATGAATGTCGACTTTTTGCCGGAACATCTCGTCATTGTTGGCGGGAGTTACATTGGGTTGGAATTCGGTCAGATGTATCGCCGCTTCGGGAGCGAGGTCACGATTGTAGAGATGGGACCGCGCCTGATTGGACGCGAAGATGAAGATGTTTCCGATGAAGTGCGGAAGATCCTGGAGCTTGAGGGGATACAGATTCGATTGAATGCGAAATGCATATCCCTGGAGAAACGCGACAGTGGTATCGCAGTTCGCATGGAATGCACTGAAGGTCCGCCGGAAGTATCAGGCACTCAGGTACTTCTCGCGATGGGGCGTACGCCCAACACGACCGACCTAGGCCTCGACCGGGCAGGAATTGCGACGGACGAACGCGGCTACATTGTCATTGATGATCAACTGCAAACCAACGTGCCCGGCATCTGGGCACTGGGTGACTGCAATGGCCACGGCGGCTTTACGCATACCGCATACAACGACTATGAGATTGTCGCCGATAATCTGTTCAATGCCGACCATCGCCGCGTGTCAGACCGAATCCCGACCCACGCGTTGTTTACAGATCCTCCGCTCGGCCGATGCGGCATGACGGATGCCGAAATACGGAGCTCCGGGCACACGGCACTCGCCGCGAAACATCCAATGAGCAAAGTGGGCAGGGCCATTGAAAAGGGTGAGACACAAGGTTTCATCAAAGTCTCAGTGGATGCGGAAACAAAGCAGTTTCTAGGAGCGGCGATTCTTGGAACTGGCGGCGATGAAGTCGTCCAGGTTTTATTGGACGTCATGTATGCGAAGGCGCCATACACGGTGCTACAGCACGCAATGCATATCCATCCGACGGTTGCTGAATTTCTCCCAACCGTCTTGTCCAAACTTGAACCCTCTGCGTAGAAGTAGTTTTGTACAGATCGCCCTCGACGAGTCGTTCCCTCTCATGGTGCGATATCAAACCGTTCGTACGTCTTGAGTTCGCCAAATATACTCGTTTACGTGAGGGGAACTCCCTATGGATGTGAACAAAAACGGAGTCGTCTCCTCGACTCTCGACGATTATCTTCGTAAAAGACTGAAACCGGTAGAGGGTGCGATCCCTCATTTGCCAGGAATCGAAATGTACGGGAACTCGATTCCTGCAGCGAATGCAGATGGGGATCTCTTTGAGTACATCAACTTTCAGCAGCGTTATAACATCGATGCTCGCATTGAGCGCGCTAACAAATTGGCCAAACAACACCTCGAGACGCTTCCGCACGGCTTGAAACCGCGAAACGCGATTGATGCCCATTTGCAGTGGTTGAGATCCAGGCCGGATTACACTCCGGAGGACGCCATTCAATACAGGAAGGCCAAGAGTTCTGAACAACTGAGAATCGCTGAGAACCTGCATGAGCTATATACCACCGCGGGTGTGCTGCTGGTTGATGCCCAGGGACATGGGAGCATTGCGGCCAAGATTGCTTCTACCGTCCATGACACCTTTCATACGGCAATGCTTTGCGAACTCGACGCCAACGGGAAAACGACAGCCGGTGTCTTCGAGATCATCAACCTCCGACTTGCACATTCCGTTACTGCCAGAAACGCATTGGGCTTCGATACGGAGAACGACACTCGCGAGATAGCCACCATGGTTTACGGTGAAATATGCACTAACGGACTCTTTCGCTTTGTAAGCTTCGGCCATCCACCGCCGCTAGTGTTCTCAGCGGAATGTGGGAAATTCATGGATATCGGATGGGATCGCATGATGCAATTCCCTTCGCTCGGTCTGGAAATCCCAGAGGACCATCCTGACCGGAGTAGGTACGTATCCCTCACGCTCCGACGTGGTCAGATGACTGCCTCTGACCTGGATGAGATCACGCTGATGAGTCCAGGTGACATCATTTTCCTTCATACAGATGGAGTCTATGACGGTGATGATGGGGAGAGTCGACAAGAGATCGAAAAGGTCATCCAGGAACACAAGCAACGGCCGGCCAGGGAAATCTGCAACGCGATTCTGGACTACGCGCTGCGGAGTGATGATCGCTTGAGGCAGATCGGTGAGTCCGACCGCATCGATGATAAGACTGTATTCATCATCAAGAAAGAGTAGAGCGTTAGTCGGTATGACAACCCAAGCGCGTTCGGAACTCTTCCGCCGCAAGGCAGCAACCTTAGTTACAGGGCAGAGGGCGCTAAACGGATCAAGCAAATGCTCAAGCTATCGAGAAAGAAGTGACGTGCCCTTGATAGCGCACGATTCAGAGTCCTCTCGTCCATGAATTTAGTGTGTCCCAGTCGTTCCAATACGCCCATTTACAACCCTTCGGGTGATATCCCAATTCGAATCGTGGATGGGTTTTCGCGCTTAAATGCAGTCGCAGAAAATGAAGGAGTTCGCGACCCCATCGTTTGAAGTTTTCAATTCTGTGGAGCGGTCGAATTCGGCGAAATTTGGCGAAGTTCGCCGAAGTTCGATGAACATCGAAATGATGCTCATCGTAAGTAATTGATTTCAAATTAGATTGGCTCCTCAGGAGTGACTCGAACCTCCAACCTCTCGGTTAACAGCCGAATGCTCTGCCATTGAGCTACTCAGGATCGCCTGCTGGAGCACGTTTTGAGGAACGCGCGTCGCTAACCCTTTCATTGCAAAGACAGTTGAATCGGTCAATTAAGCGCTGAAAAATGAAGGACTTTCGGCATCGCCCACGATCTACGCGGTTGCTGTTCCCTCTTCCCCTCCTTTTCGCGGATTGCTATCGGTACATCCCTGATTATGACCGATTTTGAAATAGGCTGACGACAAAATTGACTACATTTTGGGGAGCGGATATTTAAGCTCAAAACGACCGGCTCCTGGGTACTTTTCCATACCGTAAATCCGATTGATTGTTGGACAATCAAGCAAGCACCCCCGCAGATCCTAACCGGCGAAAGACATGACCAGGAACGAACTTCTTCACCGCCTTCAGGCAATCAGAAACCGAGGCAGCCTGACCCTTCGGCTGCTCGAGTCGCATCCCTTGACGTCAGAGCGCGATGCGGAGGTCCGAATCCGAAGCTACTCGGCGTCCTTGACCTCCTCCGCATCCGGCTTGTCCCGATTGTAAGACTCCACGGAGACCTCTAACTGGGGCACGCCGATAAGCTCTTTTGGCAGCTCCCCGCCAAAGAGGTAGGGGACGGTCACCGGAAACCGGAAATCCCGCGGGAACTTCTCCTTGAAATCTCCCGGCGCGAACCCAAGCCATACATTCGCGGCGAACTCGAAATACTGCTGGAGCCGGGCGTTTATCTCGACGTCCTCTTGGGGCTGGTGGCCGCTGATCGTCGGAAGAAAGTGATGGAGGAAGCGTCCTTCGCCGTCCCATCTGCTGCCGATAATGGCGGGGTTCTGATGGCCCATATTGCGGTAGTCCTTGATCTCCTGGTGGATCGTCCATTTTTCGATCTCATCCAGCCGCTTCTCGTAAGCCCAGAAGTACTTCTCTTCGGGAAGCTCCTTTTGACCGCGGGTGATCGCAGTACGCAACGCCTCAAAGACGTGCTCAAGGTGCCAAAAGAACGCGGCCAGATGAGTGCGGCATATTACGATGTCCACTTGGACTTGGTCCCTTACCAATTGCTCCTGATCTCTCAGCACATCCGTCCTGGTCCGCAGAGCGTCCGATTGCGAATACACCCGCACATAGGCCAAGTGGTAAGCAGCATAGTTGATTTGGAACCAGATCTCGGCCAAAGCGCCTACGAAATCCAACTTAGGCACATCCGGCATTTCTCTCTTATCGCCCAGCCTGTGGTTCATGCCCGAATCCTCATTACGACGATTGTAGATTGACCGACATCTGTTCTTCGGGAGGAACGGGCAGTTCGATGCCTATGGCACGCAAGGCCGGCACAATGCTCAACGAGCCAATACCGCCGCGAGTAAGCGCTTTGAGCAAGAGATCTCCACTCAGGCCAACTTCATGAAGAAGAAGAGCGTGAAAGAGGTATCGGAAAGCTTCTGCAAGTACGCGCAGTTCAGAGCGGAAACTCGCAGTATCCTCACCGGGACGGCTCCCACCCTCATGAGAGATTTCGTTACGGCGCCGCGCACACCGCTCAGCAAAGGCCCTCAACTTGGGAGGATCGAGCTCGAATGGCAGGCGTTGGAATGACTCAACGATACGGTCTTCCAATTTAGGTTCATAGGCGTATTTGAGTTTTCCTGCCAACCATCCGCGCAATGTCTTGTCGCTCTTTCCAGAGAAGCGAGAAAGAATCTCTTCGATTCTCTTCTTCCTTCGCTCGACCCTGGGTGATTCTCCTTGGTCGCGTTGCCGGCCGCGGTGCAGCGACTCGATTGCCCAAACCAGATTCACAAACTGGTGTTCTGGGTATGGAAGTGGCTGCTGCATCGATGCCATGTAGAGGTCATACCCGGCTCCATATTTGGTCGCACCGGTCTCCCAGCGATCGAGCATCTGTCCAAATTCTTCGCGGATCGAGGGAAATATGGTCAACATGAAGAACACCGACGGTACAGTCTCGTGTCGGGGACCCCGTTTCCAATACAACGTAAACCAGTCGTCGAATTCGCCGAACTTCGCAACCAGCTTCGGCCAATCAAGACGGAAATACTGGCCCACGAGGAGAGCAATGATCTCTTCGACGCGGCGAAAGCTCTTTTGGAGTTGCGCGAGGTCGAGTGTTTCCCTGGGTTCGTAGACGAGCCAATTCGTCTGTCGAATGTGGGCACTCGCGACGAGGCTGTGAAACAGCCTAATGGGAGAGTTGCCGAGGACCAAATTCTCGATAGAGACCTTTGCCCGCGTTGTCTCGTAATCGATCTCGACCCTGTCGTACTTCACAGTGAATTCGACCTGGTTACCACAGTAGACCTCTTCGCCAAGGTCGATCGCTTCGAGCTTAAGCCATTCTTCCAGCCCTTCCAGCTCGATTCGGAGTGCAGAAAAACGATCCAGATCAAAATTAGAAGGGAAGTCATGATCGTTTCTGAAACAGAACCCGGCCTCATAGCTCTGACGCGCAGGCTCGTTTGCCAGAGAGAAGTCCGTTCTCAGAAGCTCTTGCAGCAAGACGTACCCGGCGTCGCCAGATTCCCCGAGACGGCCAATGATCCGCTTTTCTGGGGCCAACCAACGCGAGGCGTCCCACCCCCAGCTCACGGCGGGATTTTCGAGCCACAAAGGGCCTTCCAACTGCAGGATGATCTGGCCCTCGTCACTGACTTTCAGTAGTCCATGAACCGAATTTTCGAGCGAAGAGGTCTGCCCCTGTTCGCCGAACCACCAAAACTGACCACGTTCTTCAATCACGTTCGCCAATTCACTTCTCCCATATCCGATCGCACGGCCGCGCAACCCGCGTGATGATCATATTCTGAGAGCTACCTCAAAACCCCGGCTAACGACGTCAAGCGGCGAACTCGCCCTGATGAGCGCTTTCGGCCTGATGGTTTCAGGAGATCCGTTTAGAGTTGGTATGAACGCCTTTCATCCGTTCACGGAGATTACATGACCACTCCGAATTCAGAGTCCGACCTTCTCTTACCCTTCGAACAGAAAGCAGTACCGGAACACTATCGTCCTTACTACGCAATCAAGAGGAACAACTTCTTCGCGAGCATACAAGGGGCACCCGACCTTTGGCGCTATTTCCAACTGCTCGACAAAATCCTTTTGACCGAATTTCAGGACATGGGAACGGCTCACGATCCCAACAGTATGTTTCCGCTTGCGTTGTACTTCAACGCGCACGCCAAGATTCGGATCAGTATGGAGCTAGCTTTCGCAAAATGTATGGAAGAGGCCAGGTCCATTTTGCGGGACGCAATCGAGACCGCTGTCTTTGCGCATTACATGCATGGCGATCCCAATCTTCAAAAGATTTGGCTCAGCAAGGACGATGGTCCACAAGCAGCCAAAGACTTCAGCCTCGCTTTCGAAAAGGACAAAAAGATCAAGCTGTTCAAAGGACTACCGGAATTGTATGAGAACTGGGGCCGCCTTTCCGAGACTGGCGCGCACTCAACGCCGCAGGCGGTTGTAAACCGATTCAAGATTACCGAAACGGCCAAAGATATCCATTACCAAATGAACTATACCGGGGTCGAAGATCGTCAATGGGAGCCGGAGACATTCACTCTGCTCCTCACGGTCTCGATGCTAGAGAAACTCGCATTTAGAGACTATGAAACCCGGTTACAGTTTGACACGGAGCTTGTTCAGAATCGAGGATTGGCCGACAAAATGAAAGAAAAGCTGCGGCGAGACATCATAAGAAAGCACAACATCCCGCCGCCCTCAAAGAGGCCGTAGGGATCGATCCGTGTGTGCATTTCGTTCGGTTGTGACCCGCAATATCTCACGCTGCGATCCTAGTGCGACGGCGCTAAAGGATTGGCAACGATGCGACGAGCTGTGCGCAGAGGTGGTGTTCTCGCTGATAAGGATCAGCGGCCAGAAGTTGCTCTTCCGGCGACAGATCGTTTAGGAACGCGAACCCTTGAACGCAGTCGCGGGTGATTCTTTCTTTATCGATCTCCGTGGTTCCACATATGAGCTGACGAAGGTCGTCCCAATCAGAGTCATTGCCGTCAACAAACTTGCCATTCAGTCTGGCTGGATCGAACCCCGATTTATACCATTTCTCCGTAACTTACAGATTCTAAAAGTGGCTCGAACGGCTCAAATGGCCTGAAAAGCGATTCCGCGGTACAAATCTGCCAAAGGGCCTGTGATCGGATTCCGCTGCCTCCCTCATTCCGCCCTGACGCGGGCGGATGTTCCGCCGCTTACCGCATCGTCCTTACTGAGGTAGTGCATGCCCCCTGCCGGTTGGAACAAGTTATCCGCTGCGCGTATGCTCGCCTCAGGGTAACCGAAAACACCTCGGTGAACCATAGGAAATGGAAGTGAACAGCCGCAATCCGATTTTCATTTTGCCGGAGTATTCCCGCGCGCAGTTCCAGTTTTTTTCCGACGCCGTGCGCAGGATGATGGCGGCCAAGGATGAACTGTATGGGAGTATCCCCGTCGCCGAACCCAGCGAAGTCCTGCCGGTAACCCAGAATACGATGCCATCCGGCGAAGTTGTGCAGAATCAGCCGCTCCAGATGAAGGCGACCGTAGTCTTTCAATGGGACGATATCCGTACTTGTAACCTTGAGGCGCTTGCTGAGCAGGTCAACAACGCGGCCGAAGAGCGGCTGGCTCAGGTGATGCCTCACTTTTTTGACGTATTTCATCGCACCTGCGACGCGGCGGGCACAGGTGCGGATGCCGGCGGCCGGCCTTTCAGCTTTGAACTCTACCTGGAAGGACTCGAACGAATGGAGCTCCGATTTGATCGGGAAGGCAAGCCAGAGATGCCGACATTGATCGTGGCTCCCTCAATTGCCGAACATCTCCGTTCTCTGCCGCCCATCACGCCCGCCCAGCAGAAAGCGCTGGATGAATTGATTGAAAGGAAGCGCACGGAATTCAATGCTCGCCGCCGCCATCGGAAACTACGTTGACTCCCTCACAGAACGGGAGTTCGACACGCCCTTCATTGCCCTGCTTCGACTTCATGGGTTCACCGATATTCATTTTCTGCACGGCTCCTTTGAGTTTGGCAAGGATTTTATTGCGAAGCGGAAAGAGGATGGAGTCGAGTACCAGTACGCCTTTCAGACCAAGGCAGGCGATCTCGGCTTGTCCGACTGGAGGGCATGCCGGGGACAAATAGACATGCTCCGCACCAACGCCCTCGCACATCCGAATTTCGACAAAACGATGCGCAGGAAAGCCCGCTTCGTCACCACAGGAAGACTAGTCGGCGGCGCCGCGTTGGATGCTCAAGAGTATCGAGAACATCTGGCACAACTCAAGGAGAGCGATTTTATTACCTGGGACAGAGACACACTGGTAGAGATGCTGGCGGTCGATCCCGTCAGCCTCAGTGGCTCCCCGCTCTCCCTGCTGCAGATTTTGGGAACCGAAGGAAAGGATCTCAACTTCGATGTTCTCGAAGTTCATTCGAGAGGATGGATTCGGTCCGGAAGCAGTCCATCGAATCTGCGCGATTCACTCGAAGCCGCCGTGATCGCCAGCCACTGCCGCAAACAGAGGCGGATCGATCTTGCCGGCTACGTCGCTTTGATGTCGCTGCGGTCAACGTTCGCGACGGTTCACGGAACAACCCTCCTTCCGGAGACCGCAGCAGTGGCAATCGACACCGCGAGAGCGCTGTTCCGTTACTACGCTACTCAGC
>Ga0181529_10000938_pt1 | contig 40362 bp, 41 predicted proteins | sample PEATcosm2014_Bin_36_FD_119763 | JGI IMG/M metagenome (GOLD analysis project Ga0181529, IMG submission 119763) | Peatland microbial communities from MTU Mesocosm Facility, Houghton, MI, USA - PEATcosm2014_Bin10_30_metaG | ecosystem: Environmental > Terrestrial > Soil > Wetlands > Peat | place... | reverse complement strand
ATTCCGTTTCAACGTTCAAGCCACGCCATCCATCGGCGACATAGCGCTTCGCGCGAATGAGGACAACGCCTCCAACCAATACGCGTCGAAAAGAGAATCCATTATAGCTCGATGAAACGACCAACTGCTCTGCCGGACACTACTGTGACACGGCTGAGTTCCGACGCTACGCTCCTTCGGCCGGCGATTCGGTTATCCAGCGACTGCGCGGAGCGTCTCGCGTTGTATCATCGTGACAGGAGGGCCGCCGTGGCCGATCGACCTGTCCGCCGCCGCATGCGTGACACGTGGGCCGCTCTGAGGCTCGGGTTCCGGCGCGCGGAATCCGAGGCACCTGAGGACCCTTACACTTATGCTGGCGCACCCAGGAAGCCGCGCACGCCGCATCGCAGCACCGCCGCAAAGGCTGCGCCGTAACTTCGAGTCCCACCGCGCCCGTCCACGAAACCTATGACTAACTCCCTCGCAGCGATCACCGGCGCTTCGGCTGGCATCGGAACCGTGTTCGCGCGCAAGCTGGCAGAGCAAGGCTACGATCTTGTGCTCATCGCGCGGCGGGGCGACCGACTCGAACAACTCGCCGCGGAGCTGGAACGTGTCCACCGGGTTCATGTGGGAGTCTGCATCGCGGACCTATCGGTCGCCGCAGAGATGGACCGCGTCGCCGCGCGCCTCGCCGCCGAGCCGCGCCTCGACTTGTTGGTCAACAACGCCGGCTTCGGCGTCAAGGGCTTATTCTACGAAGCGCCGCTCGACGAGCAGCTCAAAATGCACCGTCTCCACATCGGCGCCATCCTGCGGCTTACGCACGCCGCACTTGCGCCGATGGTGGCGCGCGGGCGCGGCGCGATCGTCAACGTAGCTTCCGTGGCCGGCTTCACGCGCAGCCCGGGCAGCGTCAGTTACTGTGCCACCAAGGCCTGGGTGAACGCATTCACGGAAGGGGTTTACCTGGACTTGAAATCCGCGCGATCACCCGTGGTGGCGCAGGCGCTGTGCCCCGGCTTCACCTACAGCGAGTTTCACGACGTAGCAGGCGTAAATCGCGCATCCATTCCCAAGTCGCTGTGGATGACCGCCGAAGACGTTGTCGACGCTTCGCTCGCCGGTCTGCGGCGACGCAAGCTGTTCGTCGTTCCCGGCTGGAGGTATAAGTTGATCGTAGCTCTGGTCAACCGCATCCCGGTGCGGTTGCGGCTGGCGCTAGAAGCTGGCGCTCCTCACAAGCGCACGCGCCTGCCGGAACGCACCAATCCGGATTAGTGCCGAAAGCGCGCGCAACGACCTCGCTGAACTGCATTGGGGCTAAGGCTAAACTTCCAGTTTCCACGGCGCGCGGTAGCCGGCCTCGAGATAGGGCAGCGCTTCGGGTTGGCGGACCGTCATCGCGCGGCCGTCCCAGGTGAGCGTGAGGCCATGGCGCATGGAAATGTTGGCCAGCACGCAGGTGAGGGTGGAGCGGACGCAGTTTTCGATATCGCTGGTGGGGTGCTGCCGGCTGCGGATGCACTCGATGAAGTTGCGCCAGTGGGGAACGTTCATGTCCGCCAGGGCGGGATTGTCCTCGACGGTCGGCGCGGCGCCGGGGCCATGCTGGAAGATCGTGTAGCCCTTGCGGTTCACCATCAGCGTCGCGTCGGTCCCGTGGAAAGCGGTGCCGTATCCCGAATCGTACAACGGAAACGAATTCGCCGTGCGGCTTTCGTACGAGCCGATGAAACCCGGATACCGATATGTGACCTGCATGGTATCCGGCGTTTCGGTGTTGTCGGTCGAATAGAACTTACCGCCCTGGGCGGAAACCTCCCGTGGCATGGCCTCATCGAAAGCGAACTGGACGATGTCGAGCAGGTGCACGCCCCAATCGGTCATGCTGCCACCGGCGTAATCCCAGAAATAGCGGAACGTGGACCAACGGTCTGGGGCCACCCCAAAGCGGTTGGCGTTAAAGGGGCGCGCCGACGCCGGCCCCAGCCATAGGTCCCAATCGAGGCCGCGTGGCGGATCGCCGTCCGGCGGGTTGCCCCAGCCTTCTCTGGTGGACTCGCGAGCCTGGAAGGCGCGGCAGAACGTGATATCGCCCAGTTGGCCGCTCTTGACGATTTCGCGCGCCTTGCGGAAAAACCCGCCAGACCGTTGCATGGTGCCTCCCTGCACCACGCGTGCGAATTTGCGTGCCGCCTGGACCATCTTCAGCCCTTCCTCGACGTAGACGCAGGCCGGCTTCTCCACCCACACATCCTTGCCAGCCTTGCAGGCTTCCACCGCCATGTAGGCGTGCCAGTGATCGGGCGTGGCGATCGATACCGCATCCACCGATTTGTCGGCCAGAATCTCGCGAAAGTCGCGAATGGCCTTGACGCCGGGGAAACCGCTCTGGCGCGCCAGTCCCACCGCGGCATCGAGCGCCGGCTGGTAGACGTCGCACACCGCGACGATTTCAAAGCCGGGAACCTTCGCGCAGTAGCCGATGTTCTCGGAGCCCATGCGGCCCACGCCGATGAAGGCGATATTGACCTTGCCGTTGGCGCCTTTCAGCTTTCCAGTGAACAGCGTCGACGTGAGGGCCGCGCCACCGGCCGCTTTCAGAAACGCGCGGCGAGTCGCGGCTTTGGTTGTCATGCCCTTGGTTGTATCAGCTTTCGCTGCCGCCAGCGACTCTTTTCTTTAGAACCGCGCCCGAGCGCCCCATCTTCCGGGCAGCGTGATACCCTGTCCTGGGAACCGTTATGTCTCTCATCCGCGAAAAGGCCCAGCTCATGAGCGCTTCGGAAATCGACCGGACGCTGGTGCGGCTGGCGCATGAAGTGCTCGAGAAAACCAAGGACCTCGATCAACTCGCGTTCATAGGCATCCGCCGCCGCGGAGTTCCGCTCGCGCAGCGGCTCGCGCGGAAGATCGAGGCGCTCGAAAACCGTAAGATGCCGACCGGCATCCTCGATATCAACTTGTATCGCGACGACCTGACAACCGTCGATATCAAACCGGTGGTTAGCTCGACCGACATTCCATTTTCCGTGCAGGGCAAGGATATCATTCTGGTGGACGATGTGCTGTACACGGGCCGCACGGTCCGCGCCGCGCTCGATGCGCTATTCGATCACGGCCGGCCGTCGCGCGTGCGGCTGCTGGTGCTGATCGATCGCGGCCATCGCGAATTGCCGATTGAGGCACGCTTCATCGGCCGCGTGGTGCAGACCAGCGATTCGGAAATCATCGAGGTGAAATTCCAGGAGGTGGACGGCATGGAAAAAGTCCTTCTGGTGGAACGGGCGGACGCCCAGGAGGCGTAAGCGATGCCGGCCGGGTTGCTCGGAATCGAAGAGCTGGGCCGCGCTGAAATCGAAGCGATTCTGGCGCGCGCCAAACATTTCCAGCCGATCTAAAGCCAGTCGCAGAAGAAACTGGACACGCTGCGCGGCAAGATGATCGTCAACCTCTTTTATGAGGCCTCGACGCGCACACGGACGAGTTTTGAGATCGCCGCCAAACGGCTGGGCGCCGACGCGGTGTCGATCACTGCCGCCGGATCGAGCGTTTCCAAGGGCGAATCTCTGGTGGACACGCTGAATACGCTGGCCGCCATGCGGCCGGATGCGATCGTGATGCGGCATGCGGCCTCCGGTGCGCCGCACTTTCTGGCGCGCCACCTGCCAACCCCAATCATCAATGCGGGCGACGGCGCGCACGAACACCCCACGCAGGCGCTGCTCGACGCACGCACCATTCTCGACCGGCGGCCATCGCTCGAAGGCCTCCGGGTGGCCATCATCGGCGACATCGCGCATTCGCGCGTGGCGCGCTCGAACGTTCACCTGCTGGCCAAGTTCGGCGCAGCGATCGTGCTCTGCGGCCCGGCTTCCCTGTTGCCGGCCGAGCTGGCGCAACTGGCTCCCGGGGTGAGCCTGACTACCGACATCCGCGAGGCCATCCGCGATGCCGACGTGATCATGATGCTGCGCGTGCAATTGGAACGGCAGCACGAAGCCTCGTTTCCGGCCAGCGAATACTTCCGCTTTTACGGCCTGCAACTGGAACACCTGGATTTGGCCCGCCCGGATGCCATCGTAATGCATCCGGGCCCGATCAACCGCGGTCGCGAGCTTTCCAGCGAGGTCGCCGATTTTCAGCGCTCGGTGATTCTCAACCAGGTCGAAAACGGTATCGCCGTACGCATGGCGGTGCTGGAAAGGGTGATTGGTTAGCCCATGCCCATCGTGATCCGCAACGGCCGCGTGATCGACCCGGCCTCCGCAACCGATTGCATCGCCGACGTGTCGATCGCCGATGGGCGCATCGTGGAGGTGGGGCCGGAGGTTGCCGCGCCCGGCGCCGAGGTCTTCGATGCCACTGGTTTGGTGGTGGCGCCCGGCTTCATCGACATGCATGTGCATCTGCGCGAGCCGGGCTTCGAGCACGCCGAAACCATCGAGAGCGGCGCACGCGCCGCGGCGGCGGGAGGATTCACTTCCGTTTGCGCCATGCCCAACACCAAGCCGGTGAACGACAGCGCCACTGTCACCAGCTACATCGTGGAGCGTGCGCGGCGGCTGGCGCCCGTCAACGTGTTCCCCATCGGCGCCATCACCAAGGGAAGCGCGGGCGAAGAACTCGCCGCCATCGGCGCCATGAAGGCGGCCGGTGCGGTGGCCATTTCCGACGATGGCCTGCCGGTGATGAACGCGCGTGTGATGCGCCGCGCCATGGAGTTCGCCCGATCCTACGATCTGCCGATCATCCAGCACTGCGAGGACCTGAACCTGAGCGCGGGCGGCGACATGCACGAAGGCGCACGCTCGGTGCGCTGGGGATTGCGCGGCATCCCGGCCGCCTCGGAAGACGCGATGGTGGCCCGCGACCTGGTGCTGGCGGAGTTGACCGGAGCACGCTACCACGTGGCCCATGTTTCGACGCGCAACGCGGTAGCCATGGTGGACTACGCGCGCCGGCACGGCCTGCCAGTGACCTGCGAGGCCGCGCCGCACCACTTCTCGCTCACCGACGAGGACATGGTGGCCTATGACAGCGATTACAAGATGAAACCGCCGCTGCGTTCGGTGCGCGACCGCACCGCGCTAGTCGAGGGCATCGCCGCCGGCGCCGTCACCGCCATCGCCACCGATCACGCGCCCCACCCGGGAAGCGAAAAGATGCAGGAGTTCGAGCGCTGCCCGTTCGGAATCATCGGTCTCGAAACCGCGCTCGGCCTGGCGCTCGACCGGCTAGTGCATTCGGGCAAGATCACCTTGACGCGCCTGGTGGAGTTGTTCACGACTGGTCCGGAATCGATCATGCGCCTCGGCCGAGGCACGCTAGCGCCGGACGCGCCCGCCGACATCACCATCTTCAGCACCGAGCTGAGCTGGACGTACGACGTCAACCAGTCGTTCTCCCGCAGCCGCAACTCCCCGTTCCACGCAAGGACATTTCGCGGCGGACCCGTGGCCACCATCGTCAACGGCGAGTTCGCCTGGCGGCGAGAGTAGGCTTCCATAAGCGCCCATATAACAACGACTGGCTGAGCCCGGAGGGCGAAAGAACATAGCCCAAGGCGTGAGCCTTGGGAACGGCATGAACGCGGGAAAGCCCCGGAACGGGGCGAAAGACCTTTCCGGCGAGAGTTCTTCCGCCCCGTTCCGGGGCTGAGAGGCGGGCATCCTGTATCCACACGGCTCACGCCGTGGGCTAGCTTCTGCCGCCCTGTGGGCTGAAGAAATGATGTATCTAGACGCCCCGCTCCCAGCGATCCGCCTTCACTGCGGTTCGGCTGCGACACCGTGCGCGACGCGAGAGATGGCGTTGATCAGTTTGCGATAGGGAATCGCGGAGAGGTCGCCGAAAGGCAACCATTCGCCATCGCGCCACGTGGAGTAATACCAGCGCGCGAGCAGCGCCAACGATTCCTGCCGCTCGCGCACGCTCGACTGGCGCGGCTTGAGCGAGGCCAGCAGCTCGCGCAGTTTCTGGTCCAGCGAGACTGGTTTGCCCTCTTCGATTTCGAACCCCAACCGTGTGGGGGCTTGCAGATGGCCGCCGGAAACGAACCACAATTCGACGGCGGCCGGCGCGGCGGAAGGCAGGATGGCGACGCCATGCAGGCGATCGATGTCGCGCGCCAATTCGTCGCGCAGCTTGAGGACCTCCTGAATCTTTTCCAGGCGCTTATGCTGGCGGGCGGCCTCTTCAAACTGCATCTGTTCGCTCAACCGGTCGCGCGAATGAACGATGGCGCCCACCAGGGACTGGCCGTCGCTGCGCAGGAATTCGAGCACGCGGTCCACTTCATGCCCGTACTCGGCCGGTCCCACCACCTGCTGGCAAGGCCGCAGGCAAAGGTTCATTTCACCGTAGATGCAGCCGGGGTGTTGCGGAGAAGGCGCAAGGTCTTCCTGGCAGCGGCGCATCTGGAACAGATCGAGGAATTGCGACTCGAACCGCTCCGCCGATGCCCGCGAGCGGAACGGCCCGAAATACGATCCCGGCGCGCGCGAGAGGTGCGCCGCGATGAGGCTGCGCGGATACGCGTTCTGGAGCACGATCTTCACATACGGCGGCATGCGTAGCTTGAGCAGCTTCAGATAGCGATCCGGGAATAAGCGCCGGGCCTGCTGGTATAACACCACGGCCGATTCGAAAGCCGAGCCGGTGATTTGGTACTCGATGCGGCGCACGGTCTGGCGCAGGTTCAGCAGGCGCGATGGGCGCTCGCGCGCCGCCAACAGGCGCAGCAGGCGGCGGCGCAACATGCCGGTTTTCGATAGGTACGGCTCGCCCTCGGCAGGCCAGAGCGCGAAGACCGCCGGCAAGTTGGGCAGACCGCCGAGCAGCGCATCGAGCGCCGCCATATCTCCCCCCGTTTCGACGGCGTGCGTAAGGCTCTCCATCCGGATGTGCGATCGGTGCGAAAATACCGGCAACCGCTCCCCAGCGTTCGCGGCTCCAGGCGGCCATCAGAGGCGCGACCATCCGGGAGCGGTCGATAGCGAATGCGTTCTTAGTGCCCAGCTCCGGGCGGAACGAAATCAGCCGGCAGCGCCGCGCCTTCGCCGAAGAAGTAGTTGTCCATTTGCTGGATTAGAAACTCCTGCGCCTGCTGCGTGCCCAGATTCAGCCGGTACTCGTTCATGAGCATCTTCATGTGCTCGACCCACATTTTCCAGGCTTCCTTGGATACGTTGTCGTAAATCTTCTGGCCCAACGGATGGCCGTCGAACGGCACCTCGTCCAAGCCCTCCATCTCGCGCCGGAACTTCACGCAGAAAACCTTGCGTGCGCCCGGCGGAATGGCGCCCTGCGTCTGGTTGGCCCCGCTCTCTCCTCCACTTGCCATGTCGTGATCGCCTCTCCTCAGGTTCCAGGATACAACGTGCGGGAGGGAGGCTTTGGGTACACAACACGTAAGTGGATACTGCCTGCTGGGGCTCTCCCTGCAACGTTTGGGCGAGAAGAAGAAGGCTGAGGGAGCCTTCTGTGCAGCCAGCCAAAATGCAGGCGCGTATTCGTGGTCCTTGCCGGGCCGCGACCGCTACAGCCAGTTCAGGTCCGCGTAATGCTCGCCGGTCAGATGCAGGAACAGCGGCTCCAGGGCGCGGTATTCCTGGCCGTCGTATGCGATCGAGCCGTCGTTGGCCAGCACGGTGATATCGCCTTGCCAGACCAGCTTGCCGGGCCGCGTGATGATGGCCACGGCGTTGCACAGCCGCTCCACGGTCTCGAGCACGTGACTGGTGATGAAGACGGTGCGGCCCTGCTCGGTGAAGCGGCGCAGCCACTGCTTCATAGACGCCACACCAGCCGGATCGATGCTCTCGAACGGCTCGTCGAGAAACAGCACTTCGGGCGAATGGATCACCGCCGCCGCGAAGGCCACGCGCTTGCGCATGCCGGTGCTGTACTCGGATAGCGTCTTGTGCGAGTCGTTCAGCTCCAGCGCCGCCAGCAACTCGGTGACCCGTGCGCGGGTGGTCGTCTCATCCAGTCCGAACATGCGCCCGATGAAAGCCAGAAACTCATGTGCATACAAAGGCTCGAACAAGCCGAGTGCTTCCGGCATTACCCCCATGCGCCGCTTGAGGTCCACGCTCTCGGAGGTGAAGCGCTGGCCCAGAATTTCCATTTCGCCGGCGGAAGGATCCAGCAGCCCGGTTAGGCAGCCGATGGTAGTGCTCTTGCCAGAGCCATTCGGCCCCAGAAAGCCAAACATCGAGCCTCTGGGCACGGAGAGCGATAGGTCCTCCACGGCGACCACGGTGCCGTATTTCTTCGCCAGGTGGCGAATCAGGATGGCGGATTCCATCGATTCAGGATCTCCCTTCCATAATGCCGATCAGCCGCTCGCGCCGCGCGCGAAACCGCGCCGACGCGCCCTGAAGCGACATCCAATAAATGCCGCCGGCCGTAACGGCGGTGGCCAGCGGCACCCACCAGTAACCGGACCAGAATAGGTTCGGCCAGAGGGCGGCGGCCACGTGAGGCAGAATGAACAAGCTCATCATGGAGCCGATCATGATCGCGTTGCCGGCGAAGGACAGGTCGTTACCGAAGCTGCTGTAGTAGTTGCCGCGGCGCGCCGACAGGACACTGACCCACAGGCCAGCAGCCAGATACAAAAACATACCCGTCACGCTGCATCCGGCCAGCAGCGGCATCATCAGCGGATCGAACGGACCGCGGCTGAGAAAGGGCCATACCAATAGTCCGACCACGATCAGCACTGCGTCCAGCAGGACGAAGGTGTAACTGCACGAGCGGAGCGCCGCGGCCGGGTCGGCCGGCAACAGGAGATAGCGGCGCAGCCCATTTCCCACGTAAGCGAACTGATTGACCGCGAATTGGCCGGTGCCGATGAAACCGACGATGGCAAACGCGCCCATGGCGGAGGCGAACGCGTCCTTCGGCCCCAGGGTCATGCCGGGCTGGCGCGTGAACCCGTAGATAAAGAACCCCACCAGCGGCAGCGAAAGCGGATACATCATGCGGAAACGGTTGTTGCGCCAGAAAAACCGCAGCCACTGGCCGATTAGAATTGCGTTCTGCGGCCCCAGGAACGCTCCCACTCGCTCATAGCGGCTGCCCCACTGGAGCTTGCCGGACGACGCCACCGTGGCCCGCGCCGGCCGCCGCTCGAGAGCCACCAGCGCGGCGCCCAGCCCCAACGTCCACCAAGCGATCAGCGTCAGGCCCCATACGGCCCACAGGCCCGCATGCGTCATCGCCAACGCCGCGCCGTATGGCGGCGTCCACTGTAACCAACCCAGGCCGGGCCCGGCGTGCGGGTGCGCCTGCATATACGGCAGCAGGAAGGGAGGGGCCATACCAACGGCCATGATCGCCGCCATCAGAAAGATGGAGCCGCCGCGCCGCGCCACCAGCCGCTCCACGATGGTGCTTAGCAGGCGGGCCGTCAGGTAGTTGCACACGTACAGCAGCAACACCGCCACCGCGCCAGTCAAGAAGAAGCCGGAGCCCAGCAGGTACAGGCCAGCGAGCAGGCCGAGCTCGATCCCCACCACCAGGTACCAGTAAGGATCGAGCATCGCCACAATGTGCCGCGCCAGTTCCCGTTCCCGCGCCCGCAGCGGATACCGCCGCATTTCGCCTTCGGCAAAAATGGCGTTCATGCCGAACCCCAGAATCAGCGTCCCGACGGTGGCGCACAAATACAGGCCGAAGAGCACTGTGGCGGCGGTCTCGGTAGTTTTTCCCGCGTTCACAGCCATCGCACCGAGGCCGAGTCCACCCGCGGTGAGCAGCGCCATCACCGCGAGCAGCAGCAGGTAGCCGGACATGAACAGCGCAATCCTGCCGCTGCGCGAACGCTTCTTGGCCCAAAAAAGCCGATAGCGAAGCCGGATCAGGATGCCCAGCAATTGCAGGTTCATGCGATCACTTGCGCGGCCGGATTACTTCCTCGTTCAGATACGGCCGCAGCGCCTGGGGAATCACCACCGTGCCGTCGCGCTGCTGGTAGTTTTCGATAATCGCTACCCAGGTGCGGCCCACCGCCAGGCCGCTTCCATTCAGCGTGTGAACAAACTCGGCCTTCTTGCCGCCGCGAAAGCGGATGCCCGCGCGGCGCGCCTGAAACGCCTCGAAATTGGAGCAGGAGGAAATCTCCTTGTACCCGTCCTGCCCCGGCAGCCAGACTTCGACGTCGTAGGTCTTGGCGGAGGAAAATCCCATGTCGCCGGTCGAAAGCGCCATGGTGCGGAATGGCAGTCCAAGCCGCCGCAGGATGTCCTCGGCATCGGCGGTCAACTTCTCCAGCTCGTCGTAGCTAGCCTCCGGACGGACGAACTTCACCAGCTCTACTTTCTGGAACTGATGCACGCGGATAATGCCGCGCACGTCACGGCCGTAGGAGCCCGCCTCGCTGCGGAAGCACGGCGTGTAGGCGCACAGCTTCACCGGCAGCGCGTCCGCCTCCAGCGTTTCGCCCGCGTAAATATTGGTTACCGGCACTTCCGCCGTGGGAATTAGCCAGAGGTCCTGCCCCTCGCATTTGAAGAGGTCTTCCTGAAACTTGGGCAACTGGCCGGTGCCGAACAGGCTGCGCGAGTTCACCATGAACGGCGGCAGCACCTCGGTGTAGCCGTGCTCGCGCGTGTGCACGTCGAGCATGAAGTTAATCAGCGCCCGCTCCAGCTTGGCGCCCATGTCCCAGTAAAGGGCAAATCGCGCGCCGGTGATTTTGGCGGCTCGCTCCAGGTCCAAAATGCCCAGCTCCGGCCCCAGGTCCCAGTGCGCTTTGGGTGCGAAGTCGAATTGCCGCGGCTCGCCCACCCGCCGCACCTCGACATTGTCCGCCTCGCTCTTGCCTACCGGCACCGATTCATGCGGCAGGTTGGGGATGCCGGCCAGTAGCTCGCGAAAACCATCTTCGAAAGCCTTCTGCTCTTCTTCGAGTGCGGCCACCCGCGCCTTAGAAGCCCGCACGGCCTCTTGTTCGGCAGTGGTCTCGGCGCCTTCCCGGCGCATCTGCCCGATCTTCACGCTTTGCGCGTTGATCTGCGCCTTGAGTTGCTCGGATTCCGTGATCGCCGCCCGCCGCTTCCGGTCCAATTCACGGAATTGTTCCAGGCCGGCGCTCGCGCCGCGCGTGGCCAGGCGGCCCGCAACCGCATCAAGATTGTTCCGGACGTATGCGAGATCGAGCATTTCCCTCCATGCTAACGCAGGGCGGGACGGCTATTCTTCCTCTTCCTCGGTCTTGACGGGTTCCAGATCCTCGGCCTCGAAGATCTGGCGGCAATCCAGACATTCCACGTAGTCCACGCCGTTTCGTCGGGCCAGGATCTGGGTGCGTGTGTGCTCGCAGGCGGGTTGCATAGGTAGGCGCTAGATGAGAAATATTCTAACTGTCTGCGCTGGGTTGTCAAGCCCCCTCGAAGGTTAAGCAGCCAGGCACACCGTTTGGGAAACTCGGATCCGTTTCCCGGGCCGCTCCTCGACCCACGGCCGAGCCGGTTCGAGCGTGCCTCCCCCTGCGGGTCTGTGGCCGGAGTGAAGCACGCCCCAGCACGGCAGGCGCGGTACAATCCTGATTGAGATGCCCTTCCCGGTTCATCGCCTACGCCGCCTACGCGCCACCGAAAGGCTGCGCGGGTTGGTGCGGGAAACGCACCTCCATCCGGGTCAATTCATCCTTCCGTTATTTGTTTGTCCGGGCGAAGGCGTGCGCCGCGAAATCGGCGCCATGCCGGGCAACTATCAGCTTTCAATCGACGAGTTGGTGAAGGAATGCGCCGAGGTTCAGTCGCTCGGTGTGGGAGGCGTTATCCTCTTCGGCCTGCCGGAGGCCAAGGACGAGCTGGCCTCCGGCGCCTATGACGACGCTGGCATCGTGCAGCGCGCTATCCGGGCTATTCGCCGGGAGACGCCGCAACTGCTGGTGGCGACCGACGTCTGCAATTGCGAGTACACCAGCCACGGCCACTGCGGCTACGTCAAGGATGGCGATGTCGATAACGATACGACCCTCGATTGGCTGGCCAAGTCCGCCGTTTCGCACGCTCGCGCCGGCGCCGATATGGTGGCGCCCTCCGACATGATGGATGGACGGGTGGCCGCCATTCGCCACGCGCTCGACGCCGCTGGCTTCACGGGTACACCGATCATGGCCTACGCTGCCAAGTTCGCTTCGGTCTTCTACGGCCCTTTTCGGGAAGCCGCCGATTCCGCGCCGCAATTCGGCGACCGGCGCAGCTACCAGATGGACCCGGCCAATGGCCGCGAGGCGATGCGCGAAATCGCGCTCGATCTGGAAGAAGGCGCCGACATCGTCATGGTGAAGCCCGCTATGCCCTATCTCGACCTGATTGCAGAGGCCCGCCGGCGCTTCGACGTGCCGATCGCGGCCTATCAGGTGAGTGGGGAGTATTCGATGATCGTGGCCGCCGCGCGCAATGGCTGGCTGGATCACGACCGCGCCATGATGGAATCGCTCACGTCCATCGCGCGCGCCGGCGCTGGCATCATTCTCACCTACTTCGCCAAGCCGGCCGCGCGCCTGCTCGGATGACGGACCGCAATTCTTATGTAACAATTCTTACGCGGATTCCGGACTCGGCGCCCGGTGGGTGTTAGAATAAATGCGAATTCCGATGCCTGAACAGGAGCGTACGCCAGCCGAGGTCCTTCTCGATCAGGCCCCTGCGTGCCAATGGATCGTGAACGGCGATGGCGTGTTCGAGCAGATCTATGGCGACACGATGCCCCTGTTTGGCAAGCCCACCGCCGAAGTGGCTGGCCAGCCCGCAGCCAGCGTAATGAAGCCCGCCATCTTGCCAGTTTGGCAGGAGCGATTCAGCCGCGCATTCGCGGGCGAGTCGTTCATGCTCCGCGAGCGGCAGGACGAGCGCGTCTGGTGTATCGCGGTTTTTCCGCTCCACCTCAAGCCCGGCGCTACACACGCCGGCTGCTTGGCCCGCGATATTACCGACCTCGGACCCGGGGCCGTGCACTCCGGCTGCTTGGTGCACGATGCCGCCGAACTCATCCAGGCCAATCGTGAGCTGCGCCGGACGGTGCTGAACGCACTCAAGTCACAAGACTCGCAGCGCGCCAGGACTGCCCAGTTTCTGCATAATGTCGTGGGGCAGAATCTGGCTGCTCTGGGGCTCCGGCTCGACCTGGTCCGCATGGATCTGGACGGCAGACCACCCGCCGCGTGCGGGCGCATCGAGGAGACACAGGCTCTGCTCGAATCCGTCATGGAGCAGGTTCGCAATTTCAGCTATGAGCTCAACCCGTCCGCCGTGGAGCGTGTCGGCCTGCGTTCGGCGCTCGAACGGCTCGCCACCAACCTGAGGGAGCGTTTCCGCGGCACCGTGCGCATCGACGTGGACTCCTCCATCGTCTTCCAGCCGAATGCCGCTATGGCGCTGTACCGGATCGCCGAAGAGGCGGCCCAAAACGCCGCGCGCCACTCCGGTTGCTCTTCGATCGAAATCGCCGTGCAGGCGGCCAGCGGCGGCGCGTGGCTGGAGGTCCGCGACAACGGGCACGGCTTCGAGCCGACGGATTTGCAGGAAATGAGCGGCGGCTTGGGGCTGCTCACGATGGAGCACCAAGCCGCGGAGGCCGGCCTGAATCTTGCGGTTTCCAGCAGCCGCCAGTCCGGAACCATCGTGCGAGCCACCGTGCCAGCGCCGGAGGGGAGCCAACCATGTTAGATATTGTTCTCGTCGACGACCACAAGCTGGTGCGCGATGGCATCAGGGGAATTCTCGAGCGGGGCTCCGAATTCCGCGTGGTGGGCGAAGCGGAGAGCGGCGCCGACGCCGTGAACCTGTGCAAGAAGACTCAGCCAGCCATCGCCTTGATGGACATTGGTCTGCCCGGCATGAACGGCATCGAGGCCACCACCGAGCTGCTCCGCCACTGCCCCACGGTGAAAGTCGTCATCCTTTCGATGTACGACGACGAGAACTCCGTGGTGACCGCCATACGCAGTGGCGCGCGCGCCTTCGTTCTCAAGAAGGCATCTTCCACCGAACTGCTCGACGCCTTACGCACGGTGGCTCGCGGCGGGTCCTATCTGAGCTCGCAGGTTTCCGATCGTCTGCTGGCACGGATTCAGCGCGGCGATCTGGATACCCACGACCGCAGCCCGCTCGAATCGCTTTCGCCCCGTGAGTTGCAGGTGCTGCGCCTGGTGGCCGAGGGCAAAACCAGCAAGGACATCGCGGTTCTGCTCGACCTCGGCCTGCAGACCGTCCGCAGCTACCGCAAGACCATGATGAAGAAGCTTGGCGTGAACAACGTGGCCGGGCTCACCCAGCTCGCCCTGGCCGCCGGCCTGGCTCACTGGAACACCAACGAACAAAACTCTCCCACGGCCTGAAATTGTAGCGGGCCTTTGGGACAGCCGCGTGCGCGCAATCGGGAAGCCTCCGCCACAAACCAGCCGCGCCGGCGTGTGGCTTGTGCTAACTTGATCGTTGCGTCACCTATGATCGCTCTGTTGCGCGGCACTCTGATCGAGAAGCACCCCAACCAGGCCATAGTCGAGGCCGGCGGCGTGGGCTATGACGTAACAATTCCGGTTTCCACTTTCACCCACCTGCCCGGCCCCGGCGCCGAGGTCCGCCTGCGCATTCACACGCACGTTCGCGAAGACGCTCTGTCGCTCTACGGCTTTCTCACGAGCGAGGAAAAGGCGCTGTTTGAGAAGCTGATCTCGGTCAGCGGCATCGGTCCCACTTTGGCCGTAAAGGTGCTGTCCGGCGTGGCCGCGCCCGAACTGATTGGCGCCATCATCCGCGGCGAAATCGATCGGCTGGTTCGTATCCCCGGCGTCGGCAAGAAGACCGCCGAGCGGATGGTGCTCGAACTGCGCGACAAGATGCCGGCGGTGAGCGGAGGGCTGCCCGAGGCGCCGGCTACCGCCGCGCTCAACGCCGTGGACCAGGACGTCCTTTCCGCTTTGCTGAACCTGGGCTGCGCCCGCCCGCAGGCCGAAGCGGCGGTGCGCAAGGCCAAGTCGGCCGGCGCTACGCCCGAATTCGAGCCGCTTTTCCGCCGCGCGCTCGAACTGGTACGGTAAGCTGGTAACAGTGCCCGACCGGAAACTGGTTTCCGGCGATCGCCAGGCCGAAGATCTGCAATTCGAAGCGGGGCTCCGCCCGCGGCGGCTGACCGAATTCACCGGACAGAGCAAGCTCAAAGAGAACCTGGATATTGCCATCCAGGCCGCCCGCCAGCGCGGCGAAGCCATGGACCACGTACTGCTCTATGGCCCGCCCGGCTTGGGGAAGACCACGCTCGCCGCCATCATCGCCGAAGAACTCGAAGCCGAGTTCACCACCACCTCGGGTCCGGTGCTGCAAAAAAAACTGGATCTCACCGGCATCCTCAGCAACATACGAGCGCGCCAGGTCTTCTTCATCGACGAGATTCACCGCCTGCTGCCCGACGTGGAAGAGATGCTGTATTCGGCGCTGGAGGATTTTCGCGTCGATATTCTGGTCGGTGTCGGACCGGGCGCGCGCACGCACTCGCTGCCCATGCCGAAGTTCACCGCCATCGGCGCCACCACGCGGCAGGGTCTGGTCAGCGCGCCGCTGCGCGGTCGTTTTGGTCTGGTGCTGCGCCTCGACCCTTACACCGTCCTGGAGCTACAGGCCATCGTCAACCGGTCGGCGAAACTGCTCGGCGTGGAGATTGAGAATGGCGCCGCCGAAGAACTGGCACGCCGCTGCCGCGGCACTCCGCGGATCGCCAACCGGCTGCTGCGCCGCGTCCGCGACTATGCGCAAGTGCGAGCCGATGGCCGCATCACGTTGCCGGTGGCGCAGACCGCGCTCAACCTGCTGGACGTGGATCGCTACGGTTTGGACGAAATCGACCAGAAAATCATGCTGACGATCCTCGAGAAGTACCGTGGCGGCCCGGTCGGCGTCGGCACCATCGCCGCGTCGATTTCCGAGGAGGCCGATACTATCGAGGAAGTTTACGAGCCCTATCTCATCCAACTTGGCTTCCTCAACCGCACCCCTCGCGGCCGCGTCGGAACCGAGTTGGCGTTCGACTATTTCCAAGTCAAGCGCAAGCGGGAGAACGACGGACAGCCGGGGCTGTTTTGAATTGAAGTTCATCTATCTCAGCCTCGGCTCCAATCTCGGCGATCGCGATGCCAACCTGCGTGCCGCTATCGAGCGGCTCGCCACGCCCGGCTTGCGTGTGCTGCGCGTTTCCCCTGTGTACGAAACCGAGCCGGTGGAGAACACCAATCAGAGCTGGTTCTACAATTTGGTGGTGGAAGCCGAGACTACGCTGTTTCCCTTGCAGCTTCTGGCGCGGGCGCAAAAGATCGAGCGCGTGCTGGGCCGCGTGCGCACGGTGCCCAAGGGGCCGCGCACCATCGATATCGATATTCTGCTCTACGGCACGGCCGTGATGAGCGGCGGCAGACTGGAGGTCCCGCATCCGCGCATGGCCGACCGGCGATTCGTGCTCGTCCCGCTCCACGATCTCGCCCCGGACCTGCGCCATCCGGTGACCCGCGCGACGGTGACGGAGATGCTCCGCGCTGCGCCGCCCGCGGTAGTGCGGTTGATACACTCGTAGTTGCCACCGTGCTCGACATCCACCAAGCCCTGAAGAAGTATTGGGGCTACGATTCGTTCCGGCCCATGCAGGAGCGCATCATACAGAGCCTGATGGAGGGCCACGATGCCGCCGTGATCATGCCCACCGGCGGCGGGAAATCGCTCTGCTACCAGCTTCCGGCGTTGGCGCTCGGCCGCACCGTGCTGGTGGTTAGCCCACTCATCGCCCTCATGCAGGACCAGATGGCGCAACTCGCCGATATGGGTATCCCAGCCGCCATGCTCAATAGCACGCAGCCGGGCGAGGAGCAGCGCGCCGTGATGCGCGCCGCCACACAAGGCGCTTTCCGCCTGCTCTATCTTTCGCCCGAACGCCTGGCGCGGGAAGACACCGTGAGTTGGCTCGAAAAGGTCCCGCTGGCGCTGTTCGCCATCGATGAGGCGCACTGCATCTCCGAATGGGGACACGAATTCCGCCCGGAGTACCGGCAACTCGCCAGCCTGCGCCAAAACTTCCCCGATATTCCCATCGCCGCCTTCACCGCCAGCGCCACCCGCCGCGTGCGGCACGACATTCTCGATCAACTCCGTCTGCGCGATCCGCACAAATACATCGCCAGCTTTCACCGCGCTAACCTGCGCTACGTGGTCGAGGAGTGCGCCAAGAACGCGCATCGCCAGCGCCTGTTGCAGGCTGCGCGAGCCTACGCCGGGCAGAGCATCATCGTCTACGCGCCCACCATCGCGCTGGTCGAAGAGTTAGTCGACTTCCTGGGTAACCACGATATTCCCGCGGTCCCGTACAACGGTCAGATGGAAGCCGCCGGCCGGCGCCGCAATCAGGAACGGTGGATGAACGACGAAGTGCGCGTGCTGGTGGGCACCATCGCCTTTGGGCTCGGCATCAACAAGGCCGCTGTGCGCGCCGTCATCCACACCTCCCTGCCGAAGTCCATCGAGCAGTATTATCAGGAAGCCGGCCGCGCCGGCCGCGATGGCCAGCCAGCCGATTGCATTCTGCTCTGGCAGCCCAGGGATACCGGCTTGCTGGCCTACTTCATCGACCAGTTGCAGGACCCGCAGGAAAAGGAGCGCGCCTGGCAGCGCTACCACGCCGTGCGCCGTTTCGCCGAGAGCGACCGCTGCCGCCACATCCAGATCTGCAATCATTTTGGGCAGACGCCCAAGTGGACGCGCTGCGATATGTGCGACGTTTGCGGCAACCGGCCGTCCTGGCTCGACGAGCCCATCGTCGAGTCCTTCACGAAGAAGAAAAAGAAGAAGGCGGCGCCGCAGGCCCAGGCCCCGCGCATTACGCCCAGCCATGAGAAGCCGCAGGCACGCGCCGCCACACCTGTCACGCCTGTTGCGCCCACCGCACCGCCCGCCGACCGTGCGCTGATCGACTTCCTGAAGCAGTGGCGCCTTCGGGCCGCGCAACGTGCCGGCGTTTCGGCATTTGTCGTGCTTTCCGACGCTGCGCTCGAGGACCTTTGCCGCAAGCGCCCTTCCAACCTGCGCGAGTTGCTGGGAGTGTTTGGTTTCGGCGAACGCAAGGCGGGGATGTACGGCGGCGAGATCTTCGCCGCGCTCGAAGCCTTCCGCAACGGCGCGCGCGCCGAGCGCCAGGCACGCCAGGTTTCTCCGGCCGAAGAGACCATCGCTCTGCTCGCCGAAGGCAAGTCGCTCGAGGAGATCGCACGCATTCGAGGCCGCCGCCTCTCGACCGTGGTCGAAGTGGTGGTGGAACTGGTCGCCGAAGGCCGCGTGGATTACCGCATGGACTGGGTGGGCGAAGCGCGCCATAACGAGATCGTCGACGCCGCCCAGCGCCTGGGCGCCAACCGCCTCAAGACTCTCAAGGACGCGCTACCGCCCGACGTGACTTATGAAGAACTGCGATTGGTCATGGCGTGGATGAAGCGGGAATCCGCCGAGTCACGGTGAGCGGCCTCGCCGGCTCACGTACCTCGCCATCCGGGCCGACCCCGAGATTCTAGTGCATGATCTGGAGAAACGTTCCCGTGGTCGCGTCCACGAAGACCGAGAAGCCCGACGTGCCCACCGATTCGCCCCAGAGCACGCGCCACGCTGGATTGGCGAACCTGCTGGTTTTCTCCAGCAGGAAGAAGATCGGCTGGCCCGGGTTCTTCTTCTCGTAGTCTTCCTCTTTGGCTTTGGCCGTGGCCAGCGCGGCATCGCTGTCGATTCTGGCGTTCGCAATTGCGAACGGCGCCGTGGTGCCGCGCGGGCCGGAGTAACTCTCTTCGGCGCCTGGGAATACTCCCTTGTGAATGGTCGGCTCCTGGTCGATTGCGTACCAGGTGAACGTACGGGACGAGGCCCGCTGCTCGGAGGTGAACACGGCTTCCCAACCGCCGGACTTGCCCGGCTGGTCGGGCACGCCGTCCACGCGCACGCTGGAGAGTTTCAAGACCCCCGCATCGGGTGCCCAAGTGCGCGCCACCTGGTACATCTTGAACAGAGCGCTTTGCCCGGTGATTGGTACGGGTTTGGCCTCTTCTGTCTTGGCCGCGGCCGGCGGCGCTGGTGTTTCCGAGCAGCCGACCAGAAGGAGGCCGGCGGCGAGTATGACAAGGAAAGGTTTCATGGGAAACATCTATTTTAACAATCCTGACGGCTAGCTGCTCTTGCCTTCCTTTACCGCTGGTTTGCAGCGTGTGGGGAGCCAGAGCGGAGTGATCTCTGGCGGCCGCAGCAAATGGGAGGTTGCCCTGCTACTTCTTTCCCGGCCGGAGATCGACCGATCCGCCCTGGCCGCCGCTAGTGTTCGAGGACGTGCCTGTCTGTCCGTTGGTGTTCGTCTGTCCGTTCGATCCGGTCTGTCCGTTGGTTCCCGTCTGCGCCGATTGATTGATCCCTCCAGGCTGATTGGGTTGCGTACTGACGCCCGGCGTGGAACTGGACGGCGTACCCATTTGGTTGCCGACCAACATGCTGCGCGGGTCCTGGCGGGGGCGGTCCTTGGTGGGGTCGTAAACGAACTCCCACTCTTTATAGTTGGTGCGATCGTTATAGACCATCAAACCCTCGGAATCCATCTTGCTCGCCACGCCCGCCATACCGCTGGCCATGGCCGCGCCCTGCGTTTGGCCAAGCCCCGCCAAGCCGCCCGGCCGCGGTCCCGTCAGCATTTGATTGATCAGCCCGGCCGCCGCGCTGTTTTGTCCAAGACCGTTCATTCCATTCGGAGGATTGGCCGTGTTCGCCGGATTCTGGCTGCCAGGAAGCCCCGGCGTGCTCGATTGTGAGCCAGCCTGCGAGCCGCCGCCGAACGCCGAGCCATAGCTACCGACCGACGACCCCCCGTCACCCGAATTGCTTCCCGGTATTCCCGGCGGCTGCCCTGGAAACTGCCCAGGTACCCCTGGAGGTCCGGATGCGGTGCCGAAGGGCGACACCGGCCCGCCCGTCGTGCCGGAAGTTCCCGCCGGCTGCTGCGACGTTCCGCCGGACCCGTCGCCCGGCTGCGGCCCGTTCCCCTGGTCGGTAGATGGACCCGTCTGATCGCCCGGGCCGGCTCCTCCGCTCGTGCCGCCCTCGCTCGGCCGCCGCCGGTTCATCGCGTTCGGCTGCGCCTGGCCCGCGTCGGCCGTCTGTCCCAGCCCCGCCTGCGCGCTGATGTTCTGCCCCAGCGTCGACTCTTCCTGCTTGTCGCCGTCCTTCGGCTTGTTAAGCAGCGAATCGGTCAGCACGCCACCCTGCATGTGGATGATGCGCCACTCGTCCTTACCCGTCATCGGGTCCTTGTAGCGATGGCGCAGAAAGCGCAGGTTGTTGTAGCCTCGGTCGAGCTCGTCGATATCGGCCGGGAACCGCGTCCCCTTGTTTGCCCGCAGGAAAAGTTGAATGGCGCGCTTGAACTGTTCGCCGCGCTCGACCAGCAATTGCTCCTTGGCGCGCTGCGCCTGGATCGCCACCCGCGGCAGCTCCGCGAACAGCGCAATGCCAATCACCGCCGCCATCAGAAACACCAGCAGCAGGGCGAAGCCGCGCTCGCCGCCTCGAGTCGCCGCATTTGTCCGCGCGCTTCTCTTCATACCTGCGCTTCCTCGGCCAGCGGCACCGTCTGCTGCCGCTTCGATTGGGTGTCCTCAACCACGGCTGAAGTCAGGCCGATACTCACCAGCCGGTAGCCGCCAGCCACCACGTCGCCCACGGCCCGAATGAGAATCTCTTCGCCGCTCATGAAGAACGCGGTGCGCTTTCCGTTTGGACGCACGGTAGTGAGCCCATAATACTTAAACGTGATTGGCGACAGCGGCGGCGGACCCTGCGCCGTCACGACCGGCTGCTCATGGAATACGTCCGGAGGTCCAGGCACCGGCTTCGCCACCACAATTTTCGGTTCCGGCCCGATCGGTCTCAGCGGTGGCGGGGGGCCCACCTGGAAGAGGTTGCGCCCGCCGCCAGCCGGTGCCACGGTCTGCAGTTTGGCCAGCAGATCGAGCCGTATCCTGGGGTCCACCGTATTGGGATCGACCTGCTCCTCGGGATTCTTGGAATGCAGCACCGGGTGAAACTCCTCGCTACGATTGCGCTCGGCCGGCCGAGCCGCACGCGCCGCCGCACGCGGTCCCGGTACTGCCTCACCCGCCGGCGCGGCAACCGCGGGATGCGCCACCACATTCGCCGGAGACTCTTCGGGAGCGCTGGCCACCGCCGTGCGCCCGCCCGCCGGCGCGACGCCCTGCGGCGTCAGCACGTTGGCGTAAAAGAAATACGCCGCCACCAACGCCAGACCTCCCAGCACGGCTACCTTTCGCTTATCTTCCAGGCCAGCCTTCACTGCGCATCCTCCACCGCGCCCCGCACAAAGGTGTGGATCTTGAACTGCACATCCATCGCCGCCGCTTTGCCCTGTGGCGCGGCCGCCTGTATGCTTTCGATCATCAGGAAGCGGGGCGATTTGTCGATCAGGTCCACCAGCTTGGTCAGACTCTGGTAGGTGCCTGCAAACGCCGCCTGGATGTTCACCATTTGCAGCGTGTCGCTGCCTTCGATGGCCTCATATTCGTACGCAATCTGGCCCGGCTTCACGCCGGCCTCCTGCGACATGCGGAACAGTTCCTCGTTCAAGGCGGAGGACGCCGTACGGCGATCCACCACGTACTGCGCCAGGAACCGGTCGCCGTCGCGCCGCGCCGCTTCCACCTTGTCCACCAGTTTCCGAGTGATGGCCACCCGCGCCTGCGCCGCCGCCAGTTGGTCTCCCAAGTCGCCGGCCCGCCGCCGCAGATCGTCCGCCGAACCGCCGAACGGGTGGAACGCCAACACGGCCGCTGCCAGGTTCGCCGCCACCAACAAGCCGATCAGCGCGCGCATCGCCACGCGCGGCTGCTTGATTTTGGCCCACTCAAAGTTTCTGGTCATAGGGCACCGTGATGCGGCTGCGGTATTGCGGCTCGGCCTGCGTGGGCGGCAGCGTGCTGTGCTGGTACACGTAGCCGAAAATCGGCGACGCCTCCAGCGCCTTCAACAAAGCCTCTAACCCTTCTGGCTGGTCCGACGCCACCGTCATGTCCAGCATCACCTGGTTGCGCGAATCGATAGTCGGGTGCAGCGCGGTGATGCGCACGTTGTAGGGCGCCGTCCTTTCCAGGTCGGCGAACATGCGGCTCCAACTGATCGCCTTGTGATCGATCAAATCGTTGATAAAGACGCTGCGTTCGAGCACGGTCGCGTTCTCCGGCTGGCGCAACACGGCGTCCAGGCGCGTCTGCTCGGTCCGCACCGCTCGCAGACGCCTATCTATAGCGCGCACGTCGCCGCGCAGGCTCTCTAACTGCGCCCGGTCGAGCAACGTCAGATACGCCAGCAGCGCCAGCGTCACCAGCAGTGCAGCGGACAGTACCGCCGACGCCACCAGCATGGGCCGGTCGCGCCGGAAGGGCCGGCTCGCCAGGTTGATCGGAATCCTCATCTCAATTGTTTCTCGCGATGGAACGCAAATAGCCCAGCAGCCCTGCGTTGCTTTCCCCTGGCACGCCCAAGGGCGAGCGCACCGCGTCCACCGCCACTCCCAGTTCTTCCGCGAAGCGCCGCCCGGCTTCGTCCGTCTCCGCGCCGAAACCGCACAGGTACAGCTTCTCCGCCTTGCCGCCCAGGTTGTCTTCGATATACACGAACGTCGGCGCCAGTACCGCCGCCACTTCATCCAGGTCGGGAACCGGCAGCTCCAGACAGCGCACCAGCTTCGGCGCACCAGCCTGCCGCGCCACGACCGTGAGCACACGTCCGGTCAGTTTCGCGAGCACGCTCAATCCGCTGTCCGGCGCCAGCTCAATCGCCGCTAGCGCGGAGGGAATCACCAGCCCCGGATTCATGCCCGCGGCGCGGAACGGCGCTTCGTAGCGCGACACCACCTCGAGCGGCGCCATCGCCACCAGCACGTCCGTCTTCTTCCCCGCGGCGACCGGCTCCGGCCAGTAACTCAGCGCCGCCGATTCGGCGTCGAACGGTACGCTCCGCTTCAGCCGGAATCGGATCAACGACGCCTGCTCTTTTGCGTCGCCCGGAAATGAATCGAAATCCAGCACCGCGATTCGCGTGCAATAATCCGGCAGAATCAGCGCTACGTCGCAGCGCTTGCGGCCAGCCTCCAATTCGGCCAGCGACCGCACGGCGCGGGAGAACTCATCCGGATCGATCAGATTCTCCTGCACCGGCGACACAGTCAAAGCGCCCGGTTTGAGCGGCGCGAAACCGAGCTCGGTCCTGGCTCCCAGCCGTGCCGCCGCCAGTCCAGCCTCGGAAATCTCCACCGCCAGATGCGGCGGCGGGTCCTGGATGTAAGACTTGAGGCGGTCTAGGAACACAGCGAGCCTCCACGTCGTGGCACACGCATTCCTGCGTGCGGCGCCGGCATTCCTGCCGGCGTTTCTTGCGGCTGTGTCTGCTGCACCGTCGCGAAAAAATGTCGAGATGACTCTCGACACAGCAGGTTTGACAGCCTGCGCCACGGCTGCGATTTACGTCTCAATGAACGTCACCTTATTGATTTCGCGCAGCGTGGTAACGCCGGCACGCATTTTCATGACCGCCGATTCGCGGAGGAACGTCATCCCTTCGTCGCGCGCCATCCGCTTGATCTCCGAGGTCGACCGCTTGTCGAGAATCATCTCGCGAATCCGTTCGCTCAAATCCAGCAACTCGTGAATCGCCGACCGGCCGCGGAACCCCGTGCCGCCGCACTCGAAACAGCCCACACCTTCGACAAACGGAAAATCGCGCCATTCGTCCGGATTGAGCCCACTTTCCACCAGCATCGACTCCGGGTATTTCACCGATTTCCGGCAGTGCTCACAAATCACACGCACCAGCCGTTGCGCCAGGATGCAGTTCAGCGCGGAAACGAAATTGTATGGCTCCACGCCCATGTTCAAGAAACGCCCCAGCACGTCCAGCACGTTGTTGGCGTGAACGGTGGTGAACACCAGGTGGCCTGTGAGCGCGGAGTTGATGGCGATCTGCGCGGTCTCCTGGTCGCGAATTTCGCCCACCATGATCTTATCCGGATCGTGGCGTAGAATCGACCGCAGTCCGCGCGCGAACGTCAGCCCCTTTTTCTCGTTCACCGGAATCTGCGTAATCCCCTTGATCTGGTATTCCACGGGGTCTTCGATGGTGATGATCTTATCTTCGTCGTTCTTGATTTCGCTCAGCGCCGCATAGAGCGTAGTGGTCTTGCCCGAGCCGGTCGGCCCGGTCACCAGCACCATCCCATACGGCTCCAGAATGTAGCGGCGGAACTTGGTGAGGTCAGCCTCGGAAAAGCCAACCACGTCGAGCGAGAGCTTGGAAAACTTCTCGCTCATCGATTCCTTGTCCAGCACGCGCAGCACGGCGTCCTCGCCGTGAATCGTCGGCATGATGGACACGCGGAAATCGATCAACCGGTTCTTATAGCGCACGCGGAAGCGCCCGTCCTGCGGCACGCGTTTCTCTGCAATATCCAGCTCGCTCATCACCTTGATGCGCGAGATGATGGTGGACTGCCAGTCCTTGGCGATCGGCGGCATGGCATAGTGCAGCACGCCGTCGATGCGGTACTTGATGGCCACCTCCTGGTCGCGCGACTCGATGTGGATGTCGCTCGCCCGCCGCTCGAGCGCGTTGAAGATGGTGGTATCGACCAGCTTGATGACCGGCGCAATGTCGCTATCGACAGCGGTCAGCTTGTCAATCGAAAGCGTCTCGTCCTGGTCGCCATCCTCCGCCACCACGTCCAGCGTGAAGCCTTCGGTAACTTCTTCCAGCACGCGCTGCGATTGTTCGGTCTTCTTCAGCAGCTCGGCGATCTGCGAGAGCGTGGCCACCTTCACCCGCAGCCGTTTGTGCAGCAGCCCGGTCAGTTCGTCGATCAGCGTCAGATTGCGCGGGTCGGCCAGGGCGATTTCGAGCGTGCCGTCGCGCGCCTGGATCGGCACGAAGTTGTAGCGGAACATCAGGTCCACCGGAATCGAGCGGAACAGGTCGTGGTCGATCGCCGTCTCGTGCAAATCCACGTACTCGCTCCGGTAGCGCGCCGCCATCGCCCGCGCTTGTTGCGCCTCGGCCAGGGGATCGATCAACCGGATTCTGTCTGGAGTCGCCATCGCTTAGCTCACCGGATTGTGTCCGCCAACGAGAATATCGGAAGATACAGCGCAATCAATACGAACGCCACCACCGAGCCCATCACGATCATGATCGCCGGCTCGATCAGCGACAGAGTCGCCGTCATACGCGTATTCACGTCCTCCTCGAAGAACTCCGCCACACTGTTCAGCATCGCCGGCAGAGCGCCGGTCGATTCGCCGACTTCGATCATATCGAGCGCCAGCGGCGGAAACATCTTCGAGGCGCGCAACGAGGCCGAAAGCGGCTGCCCCTCGCGCACCATCCTGCCCGCCGTCTCGATCGCCTGTTTCATCACGGGGGTGCTCAACGAATCGGCCGCCGTCTCCAGCGATTGCACCAGCGGAATACCGCCCGTCAACAGCGTGCTCAGGATTCGCGAAAGCTGCGCCACCTGGTACTTCAGCCAGATCTCGCCCGCCACCGGCAGTTTCATTTTGATCCGGTCTATCCGGTTCCGCGCCGATTCCTGCCGCGACCACCAGCGGAAGCCCGCGATCCCCGCCACCAGCCCGATCGCCAGCGCCAGAATGTAGTTGCGCGCCCCGGTTCCGACCGCGATCAGGAAAACCGTCAACGCCGGCAGTGTCGCGTGCATGCTGGTGTACAGCCCGGCGAACGTCGGCACCACGTACGTCACCAGAAACACCATCAGGACGATTACCAGAACGATCAGCACGCTCGGATACAGCAGCGATACCATCACCTTCTTCTTCACCGCCAGCGATATCTTCTGGTAGGTGATGAACCGGTCCAGCACTTCGGTCAAGCTGCCGCTCTTTTCCCCCGCCATCACCGAAGTGACATAGATCTTCGGAAATATCCCTTGCTGCCGGAAGGCCTCCGAAAGCAGCGTGCCGCTATGCACTTCGTCCCGCACCGCCTTAATGTATGGGCCCAGCTTGGGATCGGTCAGCCGCTCGGCCAGCAGGTCGAGCCCCTTCAAAATCGGCAACCCGGCGCGGATCAGCGTTACGAATTGCTGGTTGAAGATGAGGAACTTTTCTAGGTTGACTTTCTTCTTGCGCCCGAAGCCGCCCGTCGTGCTGCGCGTCTTCACCGAGTAGATCAGGAAGCCCTGCGAAGTGTAACGCTCGCGCAGTTCCTTTTCCGAGCCGGCCGTGGCCACCTGCTGGTGGATCTCGCCGCGCCCATCCGCGTACTTGAGGACGAATTCGGCCATCGCTTACTGGTCCCCTTCGGTTAACTGCGCCCCGGTCGGCAACTGGAATTGGAACAGCCCGCCGGCGAGCGGTGGATCCACTTTTTCCTGCGCGAAATGGAAGTCCAGCACCGCCTGGTCGTAGCTGGTCACCTTGACCTCTTCGATGCGCCCATCCGGCGCCACCGCGAATTCCACCGCCTTGTACGGTAAATCGTCGGTTTTCGGCTCGGCCGTTATACGCCAGCCGGCACCTACCCGATTCCCCTGCAAACCGCGAAACTCCCGGTCGAAGTGCAGTTTGCCCAGCAGGAAAGCCAGCGGCGCCCTCATATCGTCCGTTTCCTTCAGCTTCATCCGCTGTGCGCGGTTATCGGCCGGTGTATATAGATAGAGATACTTGCCGTCGCAGACGAACAGCTTGCCCTTCGGCTCGGTGTAGTCCCATCGCATTTTGCCCGGCTTGCGCAACTGGAGCCGCCCGCCCTCCGCCCGATGGGGTTCGCCTTGCCGCGTATATTGTTCCTGGAAAACGACTTGCAAGGTCTTTGCGTGGTTGTACCGGGCCTCCACGGTGGCCAGCAGATTACCCAATTGCGGATCGGCGCCAAAAGCCGACACCGCCAGCAGTCCTATCCAAGCCCGAGCGACGCTCACAAAAAGCCTGACGGCCACCCGGGCGGAAGCGTGCAGATTAAGTGGCGCAGGCCCCCGGCCTGCGGCTTGTGTCGCTGGAACGGTTCCTACCTGGTTTCGACCTGATGGCAACGGGACTCGAAGATTCCGGTCAGCTCGGGCTTCGCAAGCTGTCCTGAAGCGACGGACAGAACCAAGCGGACCAGTTCTTCTTCCTCGAAGTCCGGTTCCCAGCCGTTCATCAGCAGGAATGTGACGGCGGTGTTCGCGCCGGCCCGTTTGTTGCCGTCAAGGAACGGGTGATCCTGGCTGATGTGAAAAAGGTACGCCGCGGCCATCGCGGGAATGGATGGATGGAGGAATTCGCCGCCGAATGTCGCTTGGGGAGTGGCTACGGCGGATTCCAGTCCGGCGCCGTGGCGCAGTCCATGCGTTCCCCCGTATCGGTCGATCTGCTGCTCGTGAATCTCCAGAACTTCATCCAGCGACAGGAATTCCGGTTCCATGAAGTATGTCCCGAACGCTCACTCGGCCATCTTCTGGAATGCCTTTCCATATCGCTTGTGCGCCCACTCCTGCGCCGCGTCGAACTTCTCTCGCCGGCGCGATGGCTTCGCGGGCACGATGATCAGTTGTTTGCCGTCGGTGCTAACGTCGAGCGGCGTGTCGGGATCGATTTTGAGAAGGTCCAGGATCGGCCGGTCAATCACCAGCGCCATACTGTTTCCGTGTTTCGTCAGCCTCTTGAGCATGCGCGACTCCGTATATCCAATGTATCACCTAAGACAACGGGATGGTGAGGGTGTCCGACGCCTTGCGCGCCCTCCTTCAGCCCGCCACGGCCAGGCCGGGGTGGGACGGAAGCGCGTAGCGCAAGCGCGGGCCGGGGCGGCCACAGCCGCAGGGCGCGGTCTCGATGCCCGGCGGCATTCGGCGCGAGGCCGCGTCGTGTCTCAGGTGCAGGCCCTGGTGCGCTTCGCATTCGTAGGCGCAGACCTTCCCGTCGCCGTCCAGCAGCAGAACGTAGATGGGCACCTGGAACTGCTCCCACAACTCGTCGCGCTGCGCGTCGGTGAGCGGAGAATCGTTTTCGTTCCGTAACACAAAGATCGCGCGGCGCGGTTCGACGCGGCGCATCGCAGCCTGCGCAAGCTCCTGAAGGGTTCCCGATACCGCCATCGGATGCCCGTAAGACGACAGCGCCGGAGTGGCCCTGACGGACGGGTAGAGCGGGTGCCGCACGCGAGAGTGGAACCATCGGAACATTGTGATTAGTAGGTTGCTCCGGCGTAGCGATGCTCTCAGGATTCTGTCGTCGCACTTGGGGCTAGGCCGGCTCAAGCGAGGGGGATAAGATGAATACGAATGACATCATCATTGAGATTCCTGGCGATCGCCGGCCTGCTTGCGTGTGCGCCGGTTGCGGGCAACTGCGCCGCGCAGCTCGATCCTTCCGCGCAAGTCGAAAAGATGGGCCGCGGACTGAACATCCTGGGCTATGATCCGCTGTGGGACGACTTCGCGAAGGCCCGCATACACGAGCGCCATTTCCAGATCATCCACGAGGCGGGGTTCCACACCTTGCGCGTGAACCTAATGGCCTTCGACCACATGGATGCGCAGAACCGGCTCGACCCGGCCTGGCTTAAAGCGCTCGACTGGGTGGTGAAGACCGCCGTGGCCAACGATCTCATCGTAATCCTCGACGAACATGACTACAACTTTTGCGGAGAACACGCCGACGTGTGCAGGACGAAGCTGCTGGCCTTCTGGCAACAGGTTGCGGAAATCTACAAGGATGCGCCAGCGAGCGTCGTTTTCGAGATTCTGAACGAGCCGAACAGCCAGTTGAATGCCGATCGCTGGAACGCGCTCATGAATGAGACGCTGATGGCGATTCGTATATCGAATTCCACGCGCAACGTCGTCATCGGCCCCGCTTACTGGAATGCCATGTACGCTCTGGACAAACTCGCACTCCCGGAGAACGACCAGCACATCATCGTCACCGTTCACTACTACGCTCCCATGGCGTTCACACACCAGGGCGCGAGTTGGAGCAAAATGACCGCGCAGCTCTCCGACGTGAAATGGGGCACCGACGCCGACAAACAGCGCGTGGTGGACGATTTCGCCTTCGTTCAGCGGTGGTCGAAGGCGCACAACCGGCCGATCCTGCTCGGCGAGTTCGGCGCGTATGACAAGGGCCCCATGGAGTCGCGCGCGCTCTACACGTCATGCGTGGCGCGCGCGGCCGAGGCCCTGGGATGGGCCTGGACATACTTCCAGTTCGACATCAACTTCCTCGCATGGGACATGGACAAGGATGCCTGGGTGGAACCGATCCGGAAAGCCCTGATTCCCGACTCCGCCAAACCGTAGAGCGGTTTACGGTAGCCAGGCGGAACGACGCACACGTTGCTCGCAGAGGGACCATGGATCGCCGTGAGTTTCCTGGCGCCGCATCCGGCCACTGCGAGGGGATAAGATGGTGAGCGGAATGACATCATCCTTGCGATTCCTGGCACTTGCCGTTCTGCTCGCCTGTGGCCCGGTTGTGGGCAGCTTGAACGCGCAGATCGATCCCTACGATCAAGTCGCGGCCATGCGCCGCGGCGTGAACATCATCGGCTACGATCCGCTTTGGAAAAACTCCGCCAAGGCGCGCTTCCATGAGCGCCATTTCCAACTCATCCACCAAGCCGGGTTTCAAACCGTGCGCGTGAACCTGCAGGCTTTCGGCCACATGGATTCGCGGGACCGGCTGGACCCTGCCTGGCTGAAGACGCTCAACTGGGTGGTGAAGAACGCCCTGGCCAACGATCTCACCGTGATTCTTGACGAACACGATTTCGGAGTCTGCGCAAAACGCGCCGACGCCTGCCGGACGAAGCTGCTGGCTTTCTGGCAACAGGTCGCGGAAATCTACAAGGATGCGCCGCCGAGCGTGCTTTTCGAGATTCTGAATGAGCCGAACGGAGAGTTGACCGACGAACGCTGGAACGCACTGCAGAAAGACGCGCTGGCGGTGATTCGCAAGACCAATCCCGTGCGCAACGTGGTCATCGGCCCCGGTCACTGGAATAGCATTCAGCACCTGGACCAGCTCGATTTGCTGGAGGACGACCGGCACATCATCGTCACCGTGCATTACTACGCTCCCATGGAATTCACCCACCAGGGCGCGGCATGGAGCAAGCAGACCGCGCACCTCTCCGGCGTGACCTGGGGCAGCGATGCCGAAAAGCAGCGGGTGGTGGACGATTTCGCTGGCGTGCAGCAGTGGTCGAAAACGCACAAGAGGCCGATCCTGCTGGGCGAGTTCGGTGCGTACGACAAGGGCGCCATGGAATCGCGCGTTCTTTACACTGCGCACGTCGCGCGCACCGCCGAGTCTCTCGGATGGGCCTGGACGTACTGGCAGTTCGACTCCGACTTCATCGTCTGGGACATGGCCAAGGATGCCTGGGTCGAGCCGATTCGGAATGCCCTGATCCCCGCCGCCGCGAAACCGTAGCACACGCCAGTTCCGGCGAAACGGTAGCCTCCGGAAACGCGTATATAATACTCGCAAAGGAGCCAACTATGGATCGCCGTGAGTTTCTTGGCGCCGCAGCCGCTCTCACAGCCACCGCCGGGTACGGTGGCTCGTCCGCGCCTCTGCCGCGCCGCCCGTATAAGAACGGGATCGACCTCTCCATCATCGCCCTCGGTGGCATCGTGGTCTGCGGCCTGTCCCAAGAGGAGGCCTCGCGACGCGTCGCGGCAGCCTACGACCGCGGCGTGAATTACTTCGATTGCGCGCCATCGTATTTCGATGGCGAAGCGGAAATGAAGCTCGGTGAAGCGTTGCAGCCCTATCGCAGCAAAGTCTTCCTGGCGGAAAAGACAATGGCCCGCGACGCTAAGGGCGCTCGTGCGGAATTGGAGCGCACGCTCGGCCGATTCCGCACCGATCATGTGGATCTCTACCAGTTTCACGCGATCGGCTCGATGGAAGACGTCGACAAGATTCTCGCCCCGGGCGGCGCCGCGGAAACCTTCGTGGCGGCGCGCAAGGAAGGCAAGGTCCGCCACCTCGGTTTCTCCGCACACAATGCGCTGGCCGCTCTCCGTCTGATGGACGCGCTCGAACTGGACAGCGTGCTATTCCCGGTCAACGTTAACGCCTGGGAAAACGGCGGCTTCGGCCCGCAGATTCTGGCCAAAGCGAAAGCCAAGGGGATGGCGCGAATGGCGTTGAAGGCCCTCGCGTTTGGCCGATGGCCGGCGGGCATGAAGGCCAGCGACCGCAAGTATCCGAAGTGCTGGTATGAACCGATTGACGATCGCGAGATGGCTCGCCTGGCGCTTCGCTTCACCTTGAACCAGGATGTCACTGCCGCCGTTCCACCCGGCGACGAACGGATTTTCGATCTGGCGCTGGAACTGGCATCGGCGCCGCTGCCCCAGTTGAGCGCCGAGGAACTGGCGGGAATCAAGGCCAGAGTTTCCGCACTCGAACCGGTCTTTCGGGCCTGACGCGGGCTGGTACACACACCGCGGGCAAGCTGAAGCATGCCCCACTTGCAACACGCAAGATATTGGTGGTGCATGCTTTAGCTTGCCCTAACGACAAGCGCATGGCACACCTGCCATGGCGAAGTGGCGCACCCGGCGCGGGCGCGTTCAGGGGCACGGCCGGATGCCGCATGGTAATCTCGGTAGTTGGAGCTGGAACGCATCGTCTGGATCGTGATCGACAGCGCCGGCGTGGGCGCGATGCCCGACGCGGCTGAGTTTCACGATCCGCCGGGAGCTGACACGCTCGGCAACATCGCACGGGTGCGCGGGCTCGATCTGCCGAACCTGGCGCGGCTGGGTTTGGGTAATCTCACACGGATTCCCGGAATTCCGCCCACTGCGGCGCCGGCCGGCGCGTACGGACGCTGCACGCTCGCTTCTCCCGGTAAGGACACCACCACGGGGCATTGGGAAATGGTGGGGATTCATCTGTTCAAGCCGCTTCCGCTTTACCCGCACGGCTTTCCGGCGGAAGTGATGGACGAATTCGAGCGGCGCATCGGCCGCCACTGGCTCGGCAACATTACGGCGTCCGGTACCGAGATCGTCGCCAGGCTGGGCGCGGAGCACATGCGTAGCGGTTCGCCCATCGTTTACACGTCGGCGGACAGCGTGTTTCAGGTGGCGGCGCACGAAGAAGTCATCCCGCTCTGGGAACAGTACAAGATCTGCGAAACGGCGCGCGATATTTTGCGCGGGCCGCATGAAGTGGGCCGCGTGATCGCGCGCCCGTTTGTGGGCGAGCCGGGGAATTTCACGCGCACCACAAACCGGCACGACTTCGCCGTGCCGCCGCCTAAGGGCATGTTGCTCGACCGGTTGGAGGAGCGCGGCGTGCTGGTGCGCAGCGTCGGGAAAATCTTCGACGTATTTCTCGGCCGTGGCATTCGCGAAGGCGTCAAAACCAAGAACAATGCCGACGGCATGGCGAAGACTCTTGCCGCCATGGCGGAACCGGGCGCCGGGCTGATTTTTGTCAACTTGGTCGATTTCGACATGCAGTATGGCCATCGCAACGATGTGGAAGGTTATGGCGCGGCGCTCGAACGTTTCGACGCCTGGCTGCCCGAGTTCGAAAGCGTGTTGCTGCCGGGCGACCTGGCCATCTTCACCGCCGACCACGGCTGCGACCCGACCGTTCCCGGTACCGATCACACACGCGAGTACGTACCCTTGCTCGCCTTTGGCTCCAAAGTTCGCGCGGGCGTCAACCTCGGGTTGCGCGCTTCGCTTTCCGATATCGGCCAGACCGTGGCCGCTAATTTCGGCGTCTCGATCGATCATGGCGCCAGCTTTCTAAAGGAACTCTTATGAGAAAACCAGTCATGGCGGGCAATTGGAAGATGTTCAAGACCCCTGCCGAAACCACTGCATTTTTCGAGAAATTCCGGTCGCTGGTTGCGGCGTCCGGGCACTGTGAGATCGTGATCGCGACGCCGTTCACCAGTCTTGCCGCGGCCGTCGCTGCCGCCAAGGGCACCGCCATTCATGTCGGCTCGCAGAATATCGCCTGGGCCAAGGAAGGCGCATTCACCGGCGAGATCTCCGGACCCATGCTCGCGGCGGTTGGCGCCACGTACGCCATCGTCGGCCATAGCGAACGCCGCCAGTATTTCGGCGAGACCGATGAGACGGTGCTCAAACGCACGCAGGCTGCGCTGGAATACGGGCTGACCCCGATTGTGTGCGTCGGCGAGCGGCTGGAAGAACGCGAAAGTGGCAAGACCGAAGCCGTCCTCATCGGCCAGTTTCAAAAGGGCATCGCCGGACTGACTGCGGCGCAGTTCGCCAAGATCGTGATTGCCTATGAGCCCGTGTGGGCTATCGGCACCGGCAAGACCGCTACGCCCGAGATCGCCGCCGACGCCCACCGCGTTATCCGCGGTGAGGTGAAGGCGAAGTACGGCAAGGAAGCCGCCGATGCCATCCGCATTCTTTACGGTGGCAGCGTGAAGCCGGACAACGTGAAGGCACTGATGGCGCAGCCCGATATCGATGGCGCGCTGGTCGGCGGCGCGGCCCTCGACCCCATCGGCTTCGCCTCGATCGTCAATTTCTGAGCTAGTGGCGCGGGATTGGGCCTAGTCCGCGCTCTTGTATTCGGGCGCATAATGGAACTTGATCCCCGCGCCCACCGACCGAACCATCACCCCGAATGAAGTCGCCGTCCTGCGGTGGCTTCTCGATCACGCGCCGGTCGGCGATGTGGCGGCCTATCGGCTTAGCCCACTGGAAGAGTTGCACGTCGTCGGAGGGTGCGACTGCTGTTCCAGCCTGTTCTTCCACGCGAGTAAGGGCGGCAGCACCCGCAGGATAGCCGACGCCGTGGCGGTGTTCCCCGATGGACAGGACGATCTAATGTTGTGGGGACGCGACGGTCAGATTGTCTGGCTGGAGGTGATCTGCTCCCCGCCCAATGGGCCCCATCCGTTACCGGATATCGCGAATTTGCGCACCTGGGAAGAGCGCGGGCTGGAACTCCTGTGAAGCAGCCTGCGAGGACCGCGGACGCTAGGCTCAGCCGCCAACATCAGTATTGCGCGACTCGTACGAGGCGCGTCGGGCGCTACGTACGAGAGAATCTAGCAAGCTTCGTCAAAGCGGAGCTTTCCGGCGAAAGCTCTTCGTGGGCAAATTCCGCCACGCGGTTGCGGCCGTTATGTTTGGCGCTGTAAAGTGCTTCATCGGCTTCGTGAATCAGGCGGTCGGCGTCTCCGGCCGTGCAGGCATCGCGGCTGGAGATGCCGATGCTGCAAGTCACGGCCATGGGCGCGCCACCACCGGTGAATGGTTCGCAGGCGAAGGCCTCGCGGATGCGCTCAGCCTGCGCGTAGCCATCGCGCGCGCCGCAGCCGGGCAGGACAACCAGGAACTCCTCGCCACCATAACGTCCGGGAGAGTCGTACTGGCGCGTGGCGGCACTCATGCGGTGCGCCGCTTCGCGAAGCACCGCATCTCCGGCCTGATGGCCGTGCGTGTCGTTGATGCGCTTGAAGTGGTCCAGGTCCACCATCAGCACCGATAACGGCCGCAGTTCGCGCGCGGAGCGTGCGATTTCCGCGAACAGGATTTCGACCACGCGGCCCCGGTTGAGAAGGCCGGTCAAGGCGTCATGAGTTGCCTGCACGCGCAACGCTTCGCGCGCCTCCATCAACTGCTGTTGCAGGTCCAGGATTCGGAGGCCCGCGCGCAGGCGCACGCGCAGTTCCTGGGCGTTGAACGGCTTGGTGAGGTAGTCGTCGGCGCCGGCTTCCATACCCTCGACTAGGTCCTGCGATTCGGTGCGGGCCGTCAACAGCAGCACGTATACGTACGGCTCGCGCGCCGCAGCGCGGATCCGCCGGCAGACTTCCACGCCATCCACGTACGGCATCATCCAGTCCAGCACCGCCAGGCGCGGCGCGTCGCGAGCCTGCATCGCCTCCCACGCCTCAAGGCCGTTGGGAGCCACGCGGGTGGCGTACCCCCACTTGGTGAGCATGCTCTTCAGCATGGACTGGAATATCGGGTTATCCTCCGCCACCAGCACGGGCATGGAGTGACCCAGTTCGCTCGAAAGGTCTGCCGGTTGAACCACGCCGCTCGATCCCAAGGCGGTACGCTCCTAAGGGTCATATCGGCGTGCTAACCGCTCTCTATAGGATGGACGAAGAAAATTTCAGACCTTGTGCCCGGCCGAACCTGCGCGAGATGTGATTTGGGAGGCGGAGCGAATCGATTCCACAAATTCGTCCAACCATGCCACCCGCTCGCAACAGCGCGGGCAAACCAGCAGATGTTCCTCGACCGGAGCGGCTTCCGCTTCGCTCAACTTAGCCCTTACGTACTGATCGAGCATATCTTCGGAAGCGTGATCCCGAGTCACCACACGCATCTTACGGCAAAACTGCGCTCATCGATATCTACCTTTAGTACTCCCCTGCCCGAAGTTACGTACTGGATCTAACAAAGGGGGCGCCTTACGGCCCCAAGCCTGGGCACGCCCGGCCCCTGTGGCAAGATGCACGCGTTTGCGAAGCAGGTGAACGTGGTGGCAACGGAGCGGTTGGACTGTATGTCACCGATGAGCTGGGGTGGGCGGCGGCTGTGCACGAGCCTTCCAGCCGGCCGCGCGCCGTGGTCGCACTCGATTCGGGCCATACGCGGAGGGTTGGTCTCGGGTACACTGGGAGGTTCATGCCAAGATTGCTGGAGGGCAAGCTTGCCCTGGTCACCGGAATCGCCAACAGATGGAGCCTGGCTTACGCGATCGCGCAGGCATTTGCGCGTGAAGGGGCCACACTGGTGCTCACGTATCTTGGCGAGCGCCAAAAGGTCGCCATCGACGAGTTGGCACCGGATCTCAACGTGACACTGATTCACCCTTGCGACGTCACCAAGGACGAGGAACTTGCCGGCCTGACGGAAGCGCTCGGCAAGCTGGGGCGTCCGCTGCACGCGGTGGTACACAGTCTGGCGTTCGCCAATCGAGACGATCTAATGCGTCCGTTCGCCGAGACCAGCCGCGCTGGCTTTCTGCTGGCGCAGGACGTGAGCGCTTATTCGCTGGTGGCGCTGGCGCGGGCCGCGATACCGGCGATGATGGAAGGCGGATCGATTTCCACGCTCACCTACCTCGGTTCGCAGCGGGTTGTGCCGAATTACAATGTAATGGGCGTGGCCAAGGCCTCGTTGGAGGCTGCCATGCGGTATCTGGCGAGTGAGTTGGGCGAGCGCGCGATTCGCGTGAACGCCATTTCGGCCGGACCGGTGAAGACGGCTTCGGCGCGGGGCATCAAAGGTTTTTCCGGCATTCTGGAGGCGGGCGCGCGTACTCCGCTGCGGCGCAATACGGACCCGGCGGAAGTGGCCGACGCCGCCGTGTTCCTCGCAAGCGGCTTGGCGCGCGGCGTTACCGGCAACGTGCTATTCGTCGATTCGGGAATGCAGATCATGGGGTTCTAAATGAAAGTCGAAGTGGTCCTCACCGAAGGCGACCTCGCGCAGGAGTTCACGGACGCTTTTGAAGCGCGCGATCTGCCCGAGAAGTTCTTCTATTGGTTTCCCCGCTCCACTGCGGATTGGGCGGCGCTGGCGGCCGACCAGGACCTATACGGCGGCCTGGCGGCGACGTGGAAGGAATTGGGAGCGAGTGCCGCGGAATTCTCGGCGCAGTTCCACGGACGCGTGCCGGTGATCAGCTTCGGCGCCGGCGATGGCGTGCGCGATGCCGTGCTGCTGGGTGCCTTGAAAGATTCCGGTTGCGAGTGCCTGTACTTCCCCGTGGACGCGAGCCAGGGTCTGCTGGAACTGGCGTCGGCCAAGGCCGAGGACATGGACATCGAAACCACCTGTATCAAGGCCGACATTTCCAGCCCTGTGCACTTGGTGTACGCTGCCGACGCCGCCGAACCGCCGCGCCTGTTCGTGCTCTCCGGCAACACCATCAGCTCGCTCGATCCGCTGGCGGAGATCCGCTACGTGGCGCAGTGCATGAAGCCGGGCGACCAGCTTATCATCGACGGCGAAATTCACCACGCCGAGCAGACGATGGAGCGGAATACGCGGCCGGTGGTGCGCAACTTCCTTTGGGCGGTGCTCGAAAGCGTTGGCATTCAGCAGGCGAATGGCGAGCTTCGATTCAACCAGAAACACGACGAGCGCCACGAAGGGCTGCACCTGATCACGCGTTATTTCCGCGCCGAAACCGATCTTGCGGCGACCGTGGTGAGCCAGAACATCGCCCTGCAACGTGGGGAACGCATTGGGCTCAACTTCCAGTACGCCTATAGTCCGGAATCCTTCCGCTGGTTGCTCACCGAGCACGGCGGCCTGGAACTGGTGCGCATGCACCTGTCTCCCGATGGGCGGTTTCTGACTGCAATCTGCAAGAAGTAGCGCCGCAGCGCGAAAAAAAAGACCGGCTCGGCCAGCGATGTGCGGCCAAACCGGTCAAAAGAATCCCATCTCGACGCGTGAGATGGCGTACTCATAGACTAACCATCCCGCGCAATTTCAACAAGATTGCGGTCCGATATATGGTACCCATATCCACCGATATGAACCGATATATGCCGGAGGCCACTTCACCCTCCCCCCAGCGCTCGCTCGAACAGGGCGAGGATGCGCTTGTATTCATCGGCCCAACTGGTCGGCTCGGTGAAGGTGTGGTTCTCGACTGGATAGACGGCGAGTTGCCAGTTCTCCTTGCGCAACTCGATGAGGCGCTGGACCAGGCGCACGGTGTCGTTGAACTCGACGTTGGAATCCACCATACCGTGACAGATGAGCAGCGCGCCTTTCAAGCCATCGGCAAAGAAGATGGGTGAGGATCGCCGGTAGGCTTCCGGGTCGCTCTGCGGCAGATTGAGGATTTCGGAAGTATAGCCGTGGTTGTAGAGCGCCCAATCGGAAACCGGCCGCAGAGCCGCGCCGGCTGCGAAAGTGTCGCCCTGCGTGAACATCGCCATCAGGGTGAGAAAGCCACCATAGCTGCCGCCCCAGAGGCCGATTCTTGCCGGGTTGGCGCCGTGGCGGGCCACCAGGTAGCGGGCGGCGTCGGTGATATCGTCCAGATCTTTGCCGCCCATATGCCGGTAGACCGCAGTGCGCCAGTTGCGGCCGTAACCGGCTGAACCGCGGTAATCGACATCGATAACGATGAAGCCGCGCTCCATTAGCAGGTGGTCGAATAGGTATTCGCGGTAGTAGTTAGCGCTCCACCAGCGGTCCACGTTCTGCAGGTATCCGGAGCCATGCACAAAGACGACGCCGGGTCCGCCCTTGCGAAAGTGGGCGGGCTTGAACAGGCGTGCAGGCACCTCAACGCCGTCGCGCGCGGTGAATGTGATGATCGGCACATCCAGCCACGGGTACGCCGCGAAATCGGGCGCGGGCGAAGTGGTGAGGCGGCGCGGTTCGGCTCCGGGGCGATTCTCCTGCACGAAGAGATCGGGCGGCTGGTTCGTGTAGGAGTACAGGTCGGCGATCCAGCGCTGGTCGGGCGAAATCGTGGTGGTGTGCTTGCCGGGGCGGCTGGTGAGGCGGGTGAGCGCGCCGCCTTCGCCGTCCATCTCATAGAGATGATTCTCGAAAGGCGAATCCATGTTCGCGGTGATGTAGAAATGCGCTTTGTCCGGCGACTGGCGCACGGCCAGCACCTCCCAATTGCCGGAGGTCAAAGCGCGCGGCTCTCCACCATCCCAGGGCATTGCGTAAAGATGCGAAAAGCCTGTGCGCTCGCTTTGGAAGAAAACTTCGCGGCCGCTCATCATCCAGCCGAGCGTGGATTCGGCTGGGCCACCGATCCAGGCGTCGTCATGGTCCTGCGCCAGCACGCGCATCTTACCCGTGACGGGATCGAGGGCGAAGATCCAGCGATCCTTGCTGTCGGCGGACCGGCCGAGCAGCGCGGCTTTGGAGCCATCCTCGCTCCAGACGGGCATCGCAAGATCGATCTCGCGCTCGGGGGGAGCGGCCTTGTCGGCGGGAGTCGCGGACGCGGATGCCACCGGCGCGGCTTTCTGTCCGTGATCCACCCATTTCATTTCGCCCGACGCGGCATCGAGTACCGCCAGGCGCGCACGCTCTGGCGCGTCGCCCACGTTAGGGCGGCCGATCGAGTCTTCGGTATAAGCGGAATCGGTGATCCAATGGGGCACCGTGGTGTGTTTGGCGGCGTAGGCTTCCACCACGATCGCAATCGCGTATTTCTCGTCGGGCGAAAGCTGCAGCGCCTTGACAGACTGGCGCTCTTCGAGCTGGAATGGCTTGCGCGGGTGTTCCCGCTTGCGTTTGGCCTCCACCTCCTCGCGCCGCGCGGCGCGCTCACGAACCGTTTCGAAAAGTTCCTTCTGCTCCTTCTTCAGGCTTTCCTGGCTGGCGTTAGCGGGCTTCTGCGAGGCTGTGGGTTCGACCGGCTCGGCGCCGTCGCGGTCTTCGAATTCAGCTCCGGCGCCCGCTGGCTTCATCGCCTGTGGCGACCCGGCCGCGCGTATGTCGGTGATCTGTTCCAAACCGCCGGTCTCGAGCGACATGACGAACAGGTTGCCGCCGCGCGTGAAGTAAATGCGTTTGCCATCGGGGAGAAAATGCGGGTCGGTTTCGGCGTCGGTGGTGTTGGTGATCTGGCGGACCTGGCCGTTGGACGAGTCATAAAGGAACAGGTCGCCCTCGCGAGAGAAAACGGTGTGGCGCCGGTCGCGCGAAATGTCGCCAGCGGCGGGCGGCGCTTGGTTCGCCTCCGCATCGGTCAGCTTGCGCGGAGGCGAGCCATCGCGGCCAGCCACATAGGTGTCGAGCGGCGCATCCTGCTTGTCGCCGGACTGCTTCCACTGGAAGAAGATGCGGTCGCTATCGTTCGACCAGCGGATCTGTACGGGCGGGTAGCCCACCAACCCCGGGCCGCGCATGATGTTGTCGACCGTGAGCGGGAACTTCTCCGCCGTCCGCGCCTGAAACACGAAAAGCACCAGGCCAAAGGAGATGAGGGTCTTACGGATCACGACAGCATCATATCGCAATGGGCCGGATCGATTGGCACGCCCCCAGTCTCGTACCGTGGGTGTGGGACATAACAGTTGGGTGCGAGGCCACAATAGGGCCAGCCCGGAGGGCGAAAGAAAGTAGCCCAGTGCGTGAGCACTGGGACCACGTGTGATATCACCTAGCCCCGGAACGGGGCGACAGACGGATTGCGCACTCGCTTATCGGCTTGGCCGTTCTCTTCCGCCCCGTTCCGGGGCTGCCAGATTCGCTTGGGTTCCCAGTGCTCACGCACTGGGCTATTGTCTTTCGCCCCTGCCGGGGCTCGCTGGCTCGCTCCACTCCTTT
>Ga0181529_10000936_pt1 | contig 40391 bp, 34 predicted proteins | sample PEATcosm2014_Bin_36_FD_119763 | JGI IMG/M metagenome (GOLD analysis project Ga0181529, IMG submission 119763) | Peatland microbial communities from MTU Mesocosm Facility, Houghton, MI, USA - PEATcosm2014_Bin10_30_metaG | ecosystem: Environmental > Terrestrial > Soil > Wetlands > Peat | place... | reverse complement strand
GGGCGCGTCACTCCGTGCGCGCCGTTCTGTTTGCAACCCACGCCCCGGCGGTCAGAGGACTGACCGCCCTACCAACAACAGGTTTGCCATGTCTTTGGTGTGGTAGGGCGCGCAGTCCCCTGCGCGCCGCCTGTTTGCAAAGAGGCACTCTGGCAATCAGGGGACTGATCGTCCTGCCTGCCGGCTGAACGGCCAAGTGTTGCTTTTTAGTCACCTTTTTACCAAAACATCAAAACACCCGCATAAAATCTACCTGTTCATCCGAACGGTAAATGATCGGTTGGGGGTCGTAAACGGTCGGTTGGGGGTCGTAAACGGTCGGTTGGGGGTCGTAAACGGTCGGTTGGGGGGTGTAAATGGCTTCGCGTGGGGTGTAAACGACCGGTTGCGGGTCGTAAATGACCGGTTGGGGGGTGTAAACGGTCGGTTGCGCCTCGTAAACGGTCGGTTGCGGGGTGTAAATGACCGGTTGCGCCTCGTGAACGACCGGTTGGGGGTGGTAAATGGCTTCTTGCGCCCTGTAAACGACCGGTTGGCCTGTGTAAATGACTTCGCGGGCCGGATAAATGGTTTCTGACCGTCAACCGGCCGTTTACGGCTCAAAAATCATGAAATGGTGCGATTGGCACATGACAGATAGTCTGGGTAGGGCGCGTCACTCCGTGCGCGCCGTCCCGCCGACAAAGCTCCAGAGGGCTGGAGCAGTCCAAGACGCGATGCGCCTTTGGTCATTCCCGTGCCGCGCGAAGCGTCTTGGACTGCGGCAGCCCCCTGCCGCTTTTCCATCAGCCCAAGCCACGGCTGGCAGAGGACTGACCGCCCTGTCAGGTTGCCCCAAAGTCGGGCATTTGCAGAATTTCATGATTTTCCACCCCGGCGGCGGTCTTTATCTGAAAATATTTTTTGGTTCCATTTTCGCGCCTGGCGTGTTTTTGGGGTGCCGCACGAATTTTTTTGCAGGATTCCCGAAACATATTTTAAGGCCGGTTTCAGTGCGTTTTATGAGGTTCGCAACCGGATGATTTGCCTTGGTATCATTAGCTATAAACATGGTTATCATTAGTAAAATTTGCGCCGATTTTTGACGCGAATTTTATGCTTGCATGGGGGCGGCTTTGGCGGGATAACCGTAGAGAACCCATTAATATATGGAATACTATCAGGTCTTTCAAAATCGGGCCGTGCAGACGGCGGCGGTCATTACAAAATTCATCCCCACCCTCACGGTCAACGGCGTGACGGCGGCGGGACTGCTCACACAGTCCAAGGCGCTGGACACGTTGGCGCAGTCGCGCGACGACGCGCTGGCGGCATCGGACGCCGCCGTGAACGCGGAGAGCCTGGGGCAGTTCGCCATCCACGACCTCGTGCTGTCGCTGCCGCACGTGGCCGAGGGGGAGCTGGACGACAATGTGCCGGCGGAATCGGCGCTGATTGACCTGCTTGCGCCGGTTTACTCCATCGTGCCGCGCACCACGGAGCTGGCGCTGGAACGCGGCATGAAGCTCAAGAGCGCTTTGGACAAGATCAATCCCTTTCTCGCGGCGCAGACGCCGGTGCGTCCGCCTGTGACCAGCGGCGGCAAGGGCGAGGCGGACCTGGTGGCGTTGATGAACGCGCAGCCGGCGTTGGAACAGGCCATTGAGGACATGTCGGCGGGTGTTTCGTCGGCGCGGACGGCGCTGCGCACGGCGGCCAACAACGTGGACCGGTTGAACAAGCGGTTTTATGTGAAGCTGCAATCCGAGGCGCGCACGAACCCCGCGCTGGCGGCGGCGCTCAGCCAGATTGACACGGAGACGGTGAACCTGCCCGGCACGCTGGGCATCGCGAGCATCGTGCAGGGCGGCACGGACCAGTTGCACCTGCTGGTGAGCTACGACAACGCGAGTTATGACGGCACGCTCACGAACGCGGTTGAATGGGAGGTGGTCGGCACGGACGCCGGTTTCACGCATACTGCGGCGGTGGACCCCAGCGGCAACACGCTCGGGCCGTTCGCCGTGGGCAAGACGGTGAACGTGCGCACGCGCGTGACCAGCGGCGTGGGCACGACGACCGGAAGCATCCGCACGCTGACGATTCAGCCGCCATCGGCGTGAAGCGGCGGTGGGCTGGGAGCAATGGCGCGGGCGGATTAGTTCAATGCGATTTTGTTATCCTATTGAAATATGATGCACCAAGACTAAAGTATGCACATGAAAGTCAAAACCGCCATGCTGCGATGCCTTGTTTCATGGGCTCTGGTCTTGACGTGTGAGGTTATTCCGATGGCGGGAAAATCTGCCGCCCCTGATTTTCTTTGGCTGCGGACTGCGGGCGGCGAGGGAGCTGATGTTGGTTACAGCATCGCCGTTGATCCGGCAGGCAGCAGCTTCATCGCGGGCATTTTTGCTTCCACCAATCTCAATTTTGGTGGAGTGGTGTTGACCAACGCCAATCCGCCCAGTTATGACGCCTTTGTCGCGCGATTTAACCCTGATGGCACGCTGTTATGGGCAAGGAGTTTCGGTGGAACCAACGGAGATGGCGCCCGGGCCATCGCGATTGATGGCCAGGACAACTGTTATGTGACAGGTTCTTTTTATTCGACGAATTTTTTGGTTGGCAACGTCACACTCACGAACTTTGCTGCAAATGGATACGGCTCTTTTTTCATAGCCAAATTTGATCCGTCGGGAAATCTCCTCTGGGCCAGAGGCCCGGACAGCGGCTACAGTCAATCTGCCAATGGAATCGCAGTGGATGCCGCCGGCAACTGCTATGTCACCGGGCAGTTCAGCGGCACAGCCACCATTGGCGGAATCAATCTGGTCAGCAGCGGATCATCGGACATCTTGCTGCTCAAATATGACACTAATGGCAATCTGCTTTGGGCACAAAGGGCGGGGGGAAATTCCAATGACACAGGGATCAGCGTCGCTGTGGATTCAAGCGGCAACGCTTATCTCCTGGCAGTGATTCGAAGCACGAACGTAATTTTTGGAAACTTCTTTTTCTCGGTAAAGGGGACCAACCTAGACCAGGATATTATCGTCGCCAAATACGGTCCCTCCGGCAATACGATCTGGGCGGATCAATTTGGCGGCACCGATCTGGACAGCGGCAGTGGCATTGCGTTGGACAAAACCGGCAACGTTTTCATCACCGGCGCATTTAGCAGCACAAACCTGGTTTTTGGCAACACCACCTTGACCAACACAGGCTTTTTGCTTTATAGCACATTATATTTGGCCAAGCTGGCCAATGACGGCACGCCACTTTGGGCAAAGGCCGTTCATGGCGACTTCACGCAAGCCAGCCAGGGGGTGGCTGCTGACTTTGCCGGCAACAGTTACATTGCAGGTTTCTTCGTAAGTTCCAATTTGGTCTTTGATTCTGTCCTGATCACAAATACTGAAGGTGCTTTGGAGTATCACGCCGACGTTTTCGTCGCAAAATATGACCCTTCGGGCAATTTGCTCTGGATCGCCCAACCGATGGGAACCAATGACCAGCGGGCTTTTTCCATTGCGGTGGATTCCACGGCCAATGCCTACATCACCGGCTGGACACAGGGAACGAATGTATTGTTTGGCAATCTGGCCACCACCAACGCCTACCTGGATTTGTTCGTGGCGAAGATGGATTCGGACTACACGTTCCTGCAAATCGGCGTGTCGAATTCCGCATTCGTGCTTTCCTGGCCGGCGGCACACCGGGATGGATTCTTTCCCGAAGTCTCGACGAACTTACAAACCTGGACGCCGCTTGGTGGATTGATCATCACCAACAACGGACGCAAATACATGACCAACTTTGTTGTCAACAGCAAAGGATTCTTCCGTCTTAATGAAACCAATTAGCCTTTGGGAAGACTCCTGTTTGCCGATGTCGGCACGACGACCGGAAGCATCCGCACGCTGACGATCCAGCCGCCGTCGGCGTGAATTACATTAAAACGCGGCGATGATTGATCCGTCTCATGGGATTATGCCGTTGATAAATAAATGGATTAAAACTGGCAGGGCGGTCAGTCCCCTGACCGCCGGCCGCGTGGGTTGGCAAACGGCGGCGCGCACGGAGTGACGCGCCCTATCTGGATTGTTTGTGAATTGGATAATCCGTCATTCCCATGCTCATCGTCATCCTCATCCTTGATGGAGTATGAGGATGAGCCTGAGGACGAGCAGGAATCGGCGGTCATGAACAGACGCGATGTCTTGCGCGCCTCAAAACCATGCCGTTGTCCAAAACGCGGCGGCCAGACAAAACCTTGGTTTCCTGATTCCTTTGTGGTAAATCTTTGCCTCGTGGAAACGGTCACCCAACTCACCAACGAACTGGTCGCGTCGTATGCGCGCGTCGGCGGCATCAACCATCTGGACGGCAAAAACCTGCCGTCCAAGCGCGCCATCACGGCCATCACCTGCGATCTGCTGCGGCTGCTGTTCCCCGGTTATTTTGACGAGAAGCTGATCCATTCGTCGGAGGTCAAAACGGAGACGGCGGCGCTGCTGGATTCGGTGCTCGGCAAGCTGGAGGACGAAATCCGCAAGAGCCTGGAATATCATCCGCCGGAAAATTTGCCGAAAAAGGACATCACCAAGGAGGCGCACAGGCTGACGGTGGAGTTTCTCGGCAAGCTGCCGGACATCCGCGAGATTTTGAAGACGGACGTGGAAGCCGCGTTCAACGGCGATCCTGCGGCGTTGAGCCGTGAGGAGATTCTGGTTTCGTATCCGTTCGTGGAGGCCATCGCTGTGCAGCGGCTGGCGCATGAATTGTATCTGAAGAATGTCGCGCTCATCCCGCGCATCATGACGGAATGGGCGCACTGGCGCACGGGCATGGAAATCCATCCGGGCGCGAAGATCGGGACGCACTTTTTTGTGGATCATTGCACCGGGACGGTCGTCGGCGAGACGGCGGTCATCGGCAATCATGTGAAGATGTATCACGGGGTGACGCTGGGCGCGAAGTCCACGGCGGGCGGCCAGGCGTTGCGCGGCAAGAAACGGCATCCGACAATCGAGGACCGCGTGACGATTTATCCGGGCGCGACGATTTTGGGCGGCGACACGGTGATCGGCGCGGGCAGCACGATTGGCGGCAACGTGTTCATCATGGACAGCGTGGCGCCGAAGTCGCTGGTGATTTACGACGGCCTGGACATGCGGGTGTTGAGCAAGTCGGACAAGCAGACGGCGCTGGATTTCCAGATTTGATTGCCGGAAAATCCACACCATGTCATTTGTCCCGCTCGTCAGGCTCTGGATTTGGGTTTCCGTGTTCGCAAGCGCGGCGGGCTGGACGCTCTCGGCCTTCGGACAGTTGAACCGCACCGGATACGGTATCTGCTTCATCGCGTTCGTCATTTTTCTGATTGCCGGACGCAAGGAACCGGGCCTGGTTTGCGACGGAAGATCATTTTGCCTTAAAAAATTCCTGCGCCGGTTCCGCCGTCCGCTGCCGCTGTGCTTCGCGGCGCTGGCGGTCTTGATTTTTCTGGGCGGCGCGATTTATCCGCCGAGCAATTACACCGGGATCACCTATCACATCCCGCGCGTGCTGCAATGGCTCGCGCATGGAAGGTGGTGGTGGATTCACACGCCGGTCAGCCGGATGAATTACAGCGGCTGCGCGCTTGAATGGATGGGCGCTCCGCTGATTTTGTTCACGAAATCCGACCGCGCATTGTTCCTGCTCAACTTCATTCCGTTCCTTTTTCTGCCCGGATTGATTTTCAGCGTCTTCACGCGGCTGGGCGTCGGCGCGCGCGTGGCATGGCAATGGATGTGGCTGCTGCCGACGGGCTACAATTTTATGCTTCAGGCCGGAAGCATCGGCAATGACGCTTTTTCCGCCGTGCTTGCGCTGGCGGCGGTTGACTTCGGCTGTCGCGCATGGGAGTCGCGCCGCGTTCGAGATTTATGGTGTTCTCTTCTGGCGGTCGCGTTGTTGACGGGAACAAAGGCCACCAGCCTGCCGTTGCTGCTGCCGTGGCTGGTTTTGATTTTTCCGCTCATGCCGTTGCTCCGGCGCCGCCGGCTGTCAACGCTGGTTGTCGCCGCCCTGGCGGCTGGCGTTTCATTTTTACCTGTCGCGCTGATGAATGAGATTCATACCGGCAACTGGCTGGGAACATCCATCGAGCCTTCGTCCCACCTTGCAATGAAAAACCCCTTTGTCGGACTTTGGGGAAATGCCTTTCAACTGGCGCTGGACAATTTCGTGCCGCCGGTTTTCCCGCCGGCTGGCTGGTGGAATCAACAGGCTCCGCTGTTGATGCCGCACTCTGTGGTCGCGGCTGCGGACAACTATTTCGACAGCGGATTTTTTACCATCGGCGAATTGCCGACGGAGGACTGGGCGGGCATCGGCTTTGGCGTCTGCGTGCTGGCGGTGGTTTCATGGCTTGCGTCTTTTTGCATCCGCCGGACCGTCTTTGGAACATCAGCCCCCCGGATCATTCCCTCTGAATTATGCCGCTGTGTGCTGCTGACCGCGTGGATTTCACTCGCGGTTTACTGCATGAAATCGGGAATGACCACGGCGGCCCGACTGATCGCGCCGTATTATCTGCTGCTGGCGCCGCTGCTGCTCATCGGCGCAGGCCAGTCGCAAATCATCCGGCGCCGCTGGTGGCGCGCGATGGCCGGCGGAGTATTAATCCTGGCGTTTGTCGTCCTGATATTGTCTCCGGACCGGCCGCTGTGGCCGGCCAAGACCATTTTATCCAGATTGAGCGCGCAGCATCCCGGCCAGAAGCAAATCGCGCGCGCGCTGAAAGTTTATACGATTTATTCCGAACGCTCCGACCCGCTTGCCGGCGTCCGCAAATTGCTTCCGCCGGAAGCCCAGACCGTCGGGTTCATCGGCACGCCCGACGACACGGACATTTCGTTGTGGCGTCCGTTCAACGGACGGCGTGTGGAACATTTTCTCCTGACCGATCCGCCGGAACAAATTCGCCAGCAGGTTCAATACGTCGTCGTCGGCGGTGAAAATCTCAAGGAACAGGGCGTGAATCTCGATGCGTGGCTGCAGAAATCCGGCGCGGAACTTGTCGCCACGACCAACGCCACGGTGAAAATTTCCGAAGGCATGCAACCGTGGTATGTGGTGCGGTTCAAACAACACGAATAGAGCCGTTTCAATAAGACTGCGGGCGGCAAGCTGGATTGGGTTGATGGGCCGCCGCACTGCTCCAAAACCACGCGGAACTTTTCAGGCGCGCTGGCAAATCACGGCTGCGGTTTCATTGAAACCACTCTGTTCCAATTAAAACATTGGCGCAAACAGTTTGTCGTGACGCCGGGGAAAGCGGCGGCGGCCGCCGCAGTCCAAGACGCGAGGCGCTTGCCTGCAACGCGCAAATCGCGCGGAGCGTCTTGGCGCTCCAGTCTTCAGGAGTTTTTCGCCGGGACAGTCTAGGACTTCATCGCGGGCTTGCCGGCGTATTCCATGCCGACGAGGCAGACGTCGTCCTCGAATTCGTGGCTGGTGGAAAAGCTGCGGACGGCTTCGAGCAGGTCGTCGAACATTTGTCCGGTGGGCTTGCCCACCTGTGCCTGCACGTCCACCAGGAGCCGTTGCTGGGTGTAGAGTTCCTCGTTCTCGCCCTGCACCTCGTAAAGGCCGTCGGTGAAGAGCATGATGAGGTCGCCGGGGGCGATCCTGGTCTCCGAGGTTTCGTAGGGCGGGTCGTCGAAGAGGCCGAGAGCGGGCTGGCCGTGGCCGCCGATGTTGGCGAGGGTCTGGATCTTGTCTTCGGCGCGGCGGAGGATGAGGGGCTTGGGATGGCCGGCGTTGGCGTAGCGCAGGACGCCGGTCTGGGAATTGGCGACGAGATAAAAGGCGGTGGTAAGCATGGGCGATCCGGTGCTTTTGAGGATGTTGCACAGGTCGGAGTTGAGCTTGCGCATGAAATTCCCGGGTTCGCGCGCGAAGGGCTTCAACTCCTCGGCCAGCGCACGGATCATGGCGGTGACGAGGGCGGCGCGGACGCCATGACCGGCGACGTCGCAGATGAAGACGCTGGCTTCGGTGTCTGAAAGTGCGGAGAGGCTGAAGAAATCGCCGCTGACGGTTTCTGCGGGCTGGTAACGGTGTGTGAACTGGAAGGCGCTTTGTTCGGGCGCGGCGTTTTTTGGGAAAACGGGGTATTGCTGCGGCAGCATGGTGAGCTGGATTTCGCGGGCGGTGCGCAGGTTTTCCTCCATGATGAGGTTTTTGGCGCGGGTCTCCTCGCGGCTGCGGGCGAGTTCGCCGGTGGCGCGGCGGATCTGCTCCTCGGAATGTTTGCGCTCAGTGATGTCCTCGACTGTGCCTTCGTAGTAAAGCAGTTTGCCCTCGGCGTCGCGCACGGCGCGGCAGTTTTCGGCAATCCAGATGATGTCGCCGTCCTTGCGGAAGATCTTGGACTCGAAGCCGCTCAAGGTGTCGCCCTCCTGCATGAGGCGGACGAATTCGTCGCGGCGGCCCTCTTCGACGTAAAGGCTGTGGGCGATGTCGGTGATGCGTGCCATCAGTTCCGCCGGGGTGTCGTAGCCGTAAATTTTGGCAAGGGCGATGTTGGCAAGGAGGTAATGGCCGTCCGGCGTGGTGCGGAAGATGCCTTCAACCAGGTGGTCAAAGACGCCATAATAGTTGTTCTTCTCCTGGATGAGGGCCAGGCGCTCGTTCTGCCGCTCCATCGCGCAACGGATGGTGCGCTCGAGCTTCTGCGGGGTGTATTCCTCGCGTGCAAGGAAATCCTGCGCGCCGGCGGCGATGGCTTCCACGGAGAAATCTGCGTCGGCGGCCGAGCCGAGGACGATGATGGGGACGCACGGAGCCTGCACGGAGAGCGAAGTGATCTGGAACAGGGCGGCGGCATTGACGGAGGCCGGCTCGAAGAGGATGGCGTTGAACGGGCTTTTCTTGAGCGTGGAAATAACGGCTTCAAATGAGGCGGATTGTATGGTGCCACCGGTTTTGGCCAGCGCGCCGGCAGCGTCGAGCGCGATGCGCCCGTCACCCCCCACCAACAAAACATTCAACGGTTGAGATTCCATAGTGCGGCCTGATTTGCCTTGAGGCGGAAAACCGGCCACCTTGTGCTACCAGCGGTTAGCATACAACTTTGGCGCGCGCCCGCAAGAGGCGGGAGGATTTTTCTGCAAATGAGGCTTGTTGCCGGGCGGAAGTTGCGGGTAATTTCAAACGATTTATGAAACCAACCCGCATCGGACTCTTCGGCATCGGCCTCGACGCCTACTGGCCGCAGTTCAAGGGGCTCAAGCCTCGGCTCGAAGGCTATCTGCGCGTGGTGCAGAAGAATCTCGAGCGGCCCGGCGTCGAAATCGTCAACCTCGGCCTCATTGACAATCCCAAAAAGGCGCTGGAGGCCGGACACAAGTTCCGCGCGGCGGACGTGGATTTGATTTTTCTGCATGTCACGACCTATGCGCTGTCGTCCACGGTCCTGCCCGTCGTTCAGCGTGCCAAGGTTCCGGTCATCGTGCTGAATCTGCAGCCGGCTGCGGCGATTGATTACGCGAAATTTAACGCGATGGCCGACCGCACGGCGATGACGGGCGACTGGCTGGCGCATTGCGCGGCGTGTCCGGTGCCGGAAATCGCCAACGTGTTCAACCGTGCGGGAATTGATTTCCATCAGGTCACCGGGATGCTGCATGACGACCCGGTTTTCTGGAATGAAGTGGACGCGTGGATTGACGCCGCGCGCGTGGCGGACGTGATGTTCCACAACCGGCTCGGCCTGATGGGACATTATTACGGCGGGATGCTGGACATTTATTCCGACACGACGCTGCAATGCGCGACGTTCGGCGGCCACATGGAAATCGTGGAGGTGGACGAGCTTGCCGCGCTGCGCCGGGACGTTTCCGCGAAGCAAATCAAGGAGCGCGTGGCGAAATTCAGGAAAGTTTTCGACGTGCAGGTTGATTGTTCGCAAGCGGAACTCGAACGCGCCGCGAAAACTTCCGTCGCGCTGGACCGATTGGTGAAGGAGCACGATCTCGGCTCGCTCGCCTATTATTATATGGGCACCGGCCAGCAGGAAAATGAGGATGCGATCAGTTCCATCATATTGGGCAATTCGCTTTTGACGGCGCGCGGGATTCCGGTTGCCGGCGAATACGAGGTCAAGAACGCGCAGGCGATGAAGATCATGGACGCGTTCGGCGTGGGCGGGTCGTTCACGGAATATTACGCGATGGATTTCAAGGACGACGTGGTGCTGATGGGCCACGACGGGCCGGGCCACATCAAGATTGCCGAGGGCAAAACCAAGGTGCGCCCGCTCAAAGTATATCACGGCAAAGTGGGCAGGGGACTTTCCGTGGAAATGTCCGTCAAGCACGGCGCGGTCACGCTGCTGTCCGTCGTGGAAACGGCGGAGGGCAAATTAAAGTTGCTCGTGGCCGAAGGCGAATCCGTGCCGGGACCGATTCTGGAAATCGGGAACACGAACAGCCGCTACAAGTTCAGCGGCGGCGCAAGGGCGTTCGTGAACAACTGGAACGCGCACGGTCCGGCGCATCATTGTGCCGTCGGCGTCGGCCACATCGCGGACAAAATCGACAAGCTTGGCAAGCTGCTCGTCATCGAGAGCGTCAAAGTTTGTTAGAAGCGGAGAGGATTGACGCACCGGCGTTGCGCGCCGGATTACTTCAGCTACACTGTATTCGTGCCAAGTGTTTTCATCAAGACTTACGGATGCCAGATGAACGAGCGCGACAGCGAAGCTGTCGCCGCCCAGCTCGTCGCCAAGGGCTATTCGCTTGCCAAAACTGAAAATGTCGCCGATGTGATTCTGCTGAACACTTGCAGCGTGCGCGATTTCGCGGAGCAGAAGGCCATCGGCAAAATGCAGAACCTCGCGGCGGATGTTCGCAAGAACCGGCCTGATGTCGTGCTCGGTTTCATGGGCTGCATGGCGCAGAGCAGGGGACAGGAATTGATTGATAAGCTGCCCGACGTGGATCTGGTCATCGGCACCCAGAAATTTCACCACACGGCGGATTACCTCGAAGAAATTCTTTCCGGCGCGCGCAAAAAAATCGTGGACGTTGCCGCAGAGGTAAAAAGCGAGGCGACCATCCGCGAACATCTGCTCAATGGCAGCGCCAAGACTTCCGTTTCCGCGTTCGTCAGCATCATGCAGGGCTGCAATCAATACTGCACCTTTTGCATCGTGCCCTACACGCGCGGCGAGGAACGCAGCCGGACAATTCCCGACATCGTCGCCGAGTGCCGCGAACTCGTTTCGCGCGGCGTAAAGGAAATCACTTTGCTCGGCCAGATCGTGACGAGCTTCGGCAAGCGCGACATTCCAAATCAAAATGGAAAATCCGCATTCGTTCAACTGCTTGACGCTGTTCACGAGATCGAAGGCTTGGAAAGAATCCGTTTCACCTCCCCGCACCCGAAAGGTTACGGCGACGATTTGATCGAGACATACGCGCGTCTGCCGAAACTTTGCGAGAGCGCGCACATTCCCGCCCAAAGCGGCAGCGACCGCGTTTTGAAACTCATGCACCGCGGCTATACGCGCGAAAAATTTCTCGGCATCATCCACAAATTGCGCACCGCCAAACCGGAAATCGGAATCACCACCGACATCATCGTCGGCTTTCCCGGCGAGAAGGAAAAAGATTTTGAAGAAACGCTCTCGCTCGCGCGCGAGGTGCAATTCGACAACGCCTACATCTTCAAATATTCGCAGCGCCGCGACACGCCGGCCGCAGACATGCCCGACCAGGTGCCGCAAAAAATTCGCGAGGAACGGAACCAGCGGCTTCTCGAAACCGTCAACGAAATCGGTGCGCGCAAATATGAAAATTTCATCGGGCGGCTGACGCAGATTCTTGTGGAAGGGCCGAGCAAGAAAAACGCGGCGCGAATGTCCGGCCGCACGCGCTGCAACAAGATTGTCCTGTTCGAAGGCAGCGAACGGCATCGCGGCCAGATCATGGATTTGAAAATCGCGCGCGCCGGTTCCTTCACACTTTACGGCGACCCGGCGATTGTGAACCTTTGAATGGGGATTTACTTTTGAATTTTTCATGTCCTTTCGTGTCAATTCGTGGTTAGCTTTCTGATAATGAAACTGTCGCTTTTGACGATTTTGCTCGGAGTCATTGTGGGTTTGCCGCAGGTCTATGGTCTGCTGCATCCGGCGGGGCTGGCGTCCGCCGCGCGCAAATTTCCACGCAATCTGCCTGCCGGCATCTTTCTCATGCTGCTTGGAACGGCTTGGTTTTTGTGGAACGTCAACAGCGAGCCCATCGCGGATTTTTCCGTCTTCAAGCCGTATATGATGGCCGCGTTCGCCGCCGTCGGGATTGGGTCGTGCATTTTCGTGCAGGATTTTCTGGCAGTGCGCGGACTGGCCGTCGTGCTGCTGCTGCTTGGAAAATTGATGGTGGATACTGGCCGTCCGCACCTGGGCGAATCAAATTGGGTTTTGGTGATTCAAGCATGGGCTTATGTTTTCATTATTTTGGGAATCTGGTTCACGGTGACGCCGTGGAAATTGCGCGACTTTATAGATTGGGCGACAACAAGTGCGGGACGCGTAAGAATTCTTTGCCTGATTCGATTAGGATTTGCGGCAGGGGTCGTTGACATCGGCTTGACCGCCTTCCGCGCAAATGGATTTTGACTGTGCGCAGATTTTCTCCATCCGCAAAATTTAGTGGGAATTGTTTTTATCCGCTGACGGCGCGACAATTACTTCGATTTCCTTCGCGCGCAATTGTTTCACCAAATCAGCCGGCGCTTTGTCGTCGGTGACTATTATGTCAACGCTGTCGAGTCCGCAGAGCGGCAAAACGGATTGTCGTCCGAACTTCGTGTGGTCGAGGCAGAAAATCACCTTGTGCGCGCCGCGAATCATCGCCTGCTGGATGTCAATCATGATGCCGTGGGAATTTGTGATTCCGTCGAGGGTGATTCCGCCCGCGCTCATGATGGCGACGTCCGCATGAAATTTTTTCGAGAATGCTTCGATGGCGAGGGGGCCGACCAGAACGCCGAGCCTCGGATAAATCACACCACCGCTTAAAATGAGTTCGACGTTTGTCGCCGCAGAAAAAAGATTTGCGACGGGCAGGGAGTCGGTCACGATTTGCAGCGGTTTGTCTTCGAGATGACGCGCGACATGATAACATGTCGTGCCCGCGTCAATGATGATTGTTTGATTTGAACGAATCAGTCCGGCGCAGGCGCGTCCGATAATTTCTTTTTCCGAAAGCTGATGAGTGTCGCGCTGGGAGAAGATAAATTCATCCGTCTTTGGATTGACGAGCCGCGCGCCGCCATGGGTCCGTTTCAAATTACCGCCCGCTTCCAAAACCGTTAAATCGCGCCGGACTGTGGAAACCGACGCGCCAACGTGCTTGGAAAGCTCTTCGAGCGAGGAAAATTCGACCTTTTGAAGATATTCTTCAATGCGATGTTTTCGCTCTTCTGCGGTCATTTGAAAGCAATGTGATAGATTTTGGAAGATTTTGCAAGAAATTAGTTGACTTATTTCTAAAATCGACAAGAATGTGGCAAATTCGTGATTGCAACCACTCCAGCACCACATCGCGCCGTTGTCGAACATTTGGTTCGGCAGGCCGTCTATTCGCGTCTCGGCAAGCCGTTGCCGCGCGCGGCTGCCGCGCCGAATCCGCTCGTCGTGAACATCAGCGCGCGCCATTGCCACCTCACGCAGGAAGCCGTGGAAACTCTTTTTGGCAAAGGCCATCAGCTTACGGTTCATAAATGGCTTTATCAGGAAGGACAATTTGCGGCGAAAGAAACGTTGACGCTCATCGGCCCGCGCAGCCGGGTGATTTCAAATTTAAGAATTCTCGGCCCGTGCCGGAATATCAATCAAGTCGAACTCGCCTACACGGACGCGATTGCGCTCGGCTTCGATATTCCGCTGCGCGCTTCGGGCAGTATTGAAGGAACGCCGGGCGGGATGTTGATGGGGCCGTCGGGATTTTTTGAAATGCCAAACGGCGTCATCCGCGCGTTGCGGCACGTCCACTTGAGCCCGACCGACGCAGATTATTACGGCGTGAAGCACGGCGACAACATGAATTTGAAAATCGGCGGGCCGTGCGGCATTTCACTTGAGAAAATGCTTTGCCGCGTGGACAAAAGTTTTAAGCTGGAAGTGCATATTGACACGGACGAAGGCAACGCGTGCAACTTGCAGCCGGACACGACCTGCGAACTGGTAAAATAATTTCAACAACAACAATCAACCAAAAATAAATTATGAGCGAAGCGATAGGAATGATCGAAACGAAAGGCTACACCGGCAGCGTCGAGGCCAGCGACGCCATGGTCAAGGCCGCGAACGTGACCCTGGTGAAAACCATCCAGATCGGCGGCGGGCTGATCACGGTGATCGCCAAGGGCGACATCGGCAGCGTCAAGGCGGCGGTGGATGCCGGCACAAAGGCCGCCAGCAAGGTCGGCGAACTCGTCAGTTCGCATATCATCGCGCGGCCGCACGACGACCTGATTGAGGCGTTTGTCGGTGCAAAAAAATAACCAGTCAACAATCAACTCTTAAAAATTATGGCACAGCAAGCAGTTGGAATGATCGAATGCAAGGGACTTTGCGCGTTGCTCGAAGCGACCGACGCCGCGCTCAAGTCCGCGAACGTGACGTTTACGGGCTGGGAAAAAATTGGCAGCGGCTATGTGACCGCGTTTTTTCGCGGCGACGTGGCGGCGGTAAAGGCCGCGACCGATGCCGGGGCCGCAGCGGCGGCGCAAGTCGGATCGGTTGTCAGTGTCCAGGTCATCCCGCGCCCGCACGAGGAACTCGGCGGGCTTGGCAAATGGCTGCAATGATCCAGTCGTGAAAATTCTCGTCGCCAACATCGGTTCGACCTCGCTCAAGTGGCGGCTATTCGATTTTGCGAACGGCGGCGAACGCCTTTTGCACAAGGGCGGCTTCGAGCGCGTCACCGATTATCCGAAGGCGATTGAAGATTGCATGATGGAGTTGAAAAATGCCAAGGCAATTCAAGACGAAAATGAATTGAACGCCGTGGGTTTCAAGACCGTCATCGCCAAAAATGTCACCGGCTGCGTGCGGCTCGACGAGCGCGTGTTGCAGGCGATGGTGGATTACAACGGCCTAGCGCCCGCGCACAATCCGCCGTATATCACCGGTATAAAACTGTTCGCGCAGCGCGTCCCGAAAGTCCCGCTCATCGCGCTTTTTGAAACGGCGTTCCACCAGTTCGCGCCGGAAGCTTCGTTGCGCTATGCCGTGCCGGAAAGCTGGAATCAAATCGGAATCCGCCGTTTCGGTTTTCACGGCGCGAGCCACAAATTTATAGCCGAACGCTCGGCGGAATTGTTGGGCCGCAGCGACGTGGCCGAACGCGCGCGTCAGCTTTATGTCAACGGCTACGCGACGAAAATTTCCGGCGCCTCTTTGCGTGTCATTTCGTGTCATCTTGGCGGCAGCTCGAGCGTCACGGGAATTTTGAACGGCGCTTCCATCGGCACGAGCATGGGCATGAGTCCGCAATCCGGCCTTCCGCAAAACAACCGCGTCGGCGATCTCGACGCCGAGGCAATTCCTTACGCCGTGAAAACTTTCGGAATTTCGATTGAAGAAGCGCAGCGGCAATTGACAAAGGAATCCGGCCTAAAAGGTTTGAGCGGAATTTCAAATGACGTTCGCGAAATCGCCGACGCAGCCGCCAAAGGCGACGCCAAGGCAAAGCTGGCGATTGATGTTTACACTTCCAGCGCGCGGCATTGGATTGGCGGATACTTTCTGGAATTGAACGGCGCAGACACAATCGTTTTCACCGCCGGCATCGGCGAAAATCGTGCGGACATTCGCGCGGCGATTTGCGCGAACCTTGAAAATCTTGGAATTAAATTGGACGCGGGAAAAAATAAATCTGTCCGCGCGATTGAAGCCGAAATTAGCGCGCCGGATTCGCGCGTGAAAATTTTTGTGATTCCGACGAACGAAGAACTTGTCGTCGCGCGCGAGACAAAGCGATTTTTGGAAAACAGAAACAACTGAACCAACACTGAAATTTCAACCTCAACCAAAATAAATTATGTCACAACAAGCAATAGGAATGATTGAAACGCGCGGGCTGGTCGCACTTGTCGAGGCGACCGATGCAATGCTCAAGGCCGCGAATGTGCAACTGGCCGGACCGATGACGCAGGTCGGCAACGCGCTCGTCACGGCGGTCGTTGTCGGCGACGTCGCGGCGGTGAAAGCCGCCACGGACGCGGGCGCGCAGGCCGTCAAGGCCATCAAGGGCGAACTCGTCAGCGTGCACGTCATCGCGCGTCCGCATGCGGATGTGGAAGCGGTGTTGCCGAAAAAGAAGTAAGCAGATGGAAGCTGGCAGATGGCAGTAAGGGAATTATTTACCCTGCTTCCAACTCCAATCTCCCGACTCCTAATTTTATGTTTCTCGCCAAAGTAGAAGGCTCGGTGGTCGCCACTAAGAAAGACCCGTCCATGGGTGGCCGGAAGCTTTTGCTTTTGCGCCCGCAGCTCGTGGACGAAAAGGATCCGACAAAATTTCGTCCGGGCGTCAACACCATCGTCGCCGTGGATGCGCTCGGCGCGGGCGTCGGCGAAATGGTTTTGTTTTGCCAGGGCAGTTCCGCGCGGCTCGCGCCGGGCATGAAAGACGCTCCGGTGGACGCCGTCATCATCGGCCTCGTGGACACCGTGGATGTTTTCGGAAAGATAATTTTCAGCACGAACAAGCCGTCGTAAGCCGGATAAAATATGAGCGCAGTGAATGAAACTCTGGTCCGTGACATCGTCGCCGAAGTGATGGGGCGATTGAACGGTGGTTCCGCGCCGGCCAAGTCCGCGCCCGCCGCGCCGACTCCGCCGCCATCCAAGGATTGCGGCTGCGAACACAAAGGTAAATCGCGCCCGGCTCCGGCGTTGCGCGGCAAGTTTGGCGTGTTTGCGACGGCGGACGAAGCTTGTGAGGCGGCGCAGGAGGCATTTTTGCAATTGAAGGAAAAAGGCATCGCCGCGCGCCGCAAGATTGAAGAGATCGTCAAGGCGCTCGCCGAGAAGAACGCCGAGGCCTGGGGCAGGATTGAATTTGAAGAGACAAAGATTGGCCGCCTCGACCACAAGATCGCCAAGCTCGGCTTGATCAAACTGGTTCCCGGCGTTGACTGGTTGCGGCCCGATGCGCGCAGCGGCGACCACGGCATCACTCTGGAGGAATACACGCCGTTCGGCGTCGTTGGCGCGATAACGCCAAGCACGCATTCGATTCCCACTTTGAGCGGCAACATCGTCAACATCTGCGCCGCCGGAAATTCAGTCGTCTTCAACGCGCATCCGAGCGCTGCGCGTTGCGCGGCGACTGCCGTGCGCGCCTACAACGAAGCCATTTATCGCGAGACGGGGATTGAAAACGTCGTATGTGTCATCGAGAAGCCGACGCTCGACTCCTTCAACGCCCTCTGCAAAAACGAGAACACCCGCCTGCTGCTCGTCACCGGCGGACCGATGGTCGTGAAGGCGGCGATGCAGACCGGCAAGCGCGCCATCTGCGCCGGCCCCGGTAATCCACCCGTCTTTGTTGACGACACCTGCTGTCCGACGCGTGCGGCCAAGGCGATCATTTCTGGCGCGGCATTCGACAACAATCTTTTGTGCATCGGCGAGAAACAGGTTTTCGTCCTCGAAAGCGTCGCGGACAAGCTGATGCAAAAAATGTCCGAGAACGGCGCGGTGAAATTGAATTCCGCACAGCTCGACAGCTTGACCAAGGCTGCGTTCACCATCACGCCCGGTCAGGGCGGCGGTTGCGCGCAGGCTCACACCAACAAGGATTTTATCGGCAAAGATCCGTCCGTGCTGGCGCAGGCCGCCGGCATCAACATTCCTTCCGGCACGCAGTTGCTCTTCGCCGAGACCGATGCGAACCATCCGTTCGTGCAGGAGGAACAGATGATGCCCATGCTGCCCATCGTGCGCGTGAAAAGCGTCGAGGAAGGCATCGAGCGCTCGCTGCAATCCGAGCACAATTACAAGCACACCGCCATCATCCATTCGCACGACGTGGAAAACATCACGGCCATGGCGCGCGCGCTGGACACCACGTTGTTCGTGAAGAACGGCCCGTCACCCGCCGGCCTCGGCCTCGGCGGCGAAGGTTACTTGAGTTTCTCGATTGCCACGCCCACCGGCGAAGGCATCACGAACCCCCGCACGTTCACGCGCGTCCGCCGCTGCGTGATGGTGGACAATTTGAGGATTTATTAAATGTTACTCGCCCGCGTCGAAGGCAATGTGGTCGCGACTCGCAAGCATCCCAGCTACGAGGGCTGGCGGCTTGTGATCTGCCAGCCAATCGGCACGGCGGGCGAAGCCGAAGGTTCGCCGCAGATCGCGATTGACGCCTACGGCGCGGGAATGCACCAGCAGGTGATTATTTCCTCCGACGGCCTCGCATCGCGCAAAGCCGTTGGCGACGACAAAAGCCCCGTGCGCTGGATGGTCACCGCCGTCGTGGACGAATCCGAGCCGGGAAAAAGAATTTAATGAAACTGGGAACTGTCATTGGTCGCGTGACCTTGAGCCGCAGCGTTCCGGCGCTGACCGGCGGGCGTTTCCTTGTCGTCAGCCCGTTCAGCCGCGAGCAATTCGAGCGCGGTCTCGATGCTTCGGCCAGTTTTGGCAACGACCCGAGCCTTGTCGTCTATGACGACCTCGGCGGCGGCGTGCGCCAGGTCATCGGTTACGAGGAAGGCCGCGAGGCCGCGCAGCCGTTCGCACAGCCGACGCCCGTTGACGCCATCAACGCCGCGCTCGTGGACGAAATTTTCTATTCGCCGTTTAAATGAAAAATATCATCAGCCTGAAAGATTTGGAGAAGATGGTCCGCGCCGGCCAGGACGTGAAGAATTTGCCGTCCGACGCCATCCTCACGCCGTCTGCGCGCGACTATCTGCAGGAAATCGAACTGCGCGGATTGAAGCCCGCCCCTGCCGAAGCCGCCGCAACGGGTGGAAAAATTTCCGCGCCCACGAAAAAGCTCAATTCAAAAAGTTCCAAGTCGGACCTCGAGGAATTTTTCAATTCCCCCTACGCGCACTCTTTGAAGGAGCAGATTTGCGCGATGGGTCATCGCCTCTGGCAGCGCGCCTATGTGGACGGCAACGGCGGCAACATGGCCATCCGCGTCGGCGACGACATCGCCATCTGCACGCCTACGCTCGTGAGCAAAGGTTCGCTCAAGCCGTCCGACATGTGCCTCGTGGATTTTGACGGCAAGCAGCTATGCGGCACTAAACCGCGCACGAGCGAAATCCTCATGCACCTGCAGATCATGAAGCACCAGCCCAAGGCCATTGCGACGTGCCACTGCCATCCGCCCTACGCCACGGCGTTCGCGGTCGCCGGCATTGCGCCGCCCACCTGCATGTTGCCGGAGTATGAAGTCTTCTGTTCCGTCGGCGTCGCGCCCTATCGCACGCCCGGCTCGCCGGACATGGGCAAGCTCGTCGCCGAGCTGACCGACCAATACAACACCATCCTCATGGCCAACCACGGCGTCGTCACGTGGAGCCACAACAACATCGAGGAAGCCTACTGGCGCACGGAAATCATCGAGGCCTATTGCCGCACCATCGTGGTTGCCGGCCAGCTTGGCAAGCCCATCAACACCTTCACCGGCCCGCAGATGAAGGAACTGCTCAACATCAAGCAGAGCCTCGGCTTCGTGGACCCGCGCTTCGGCATGAAGGAATGCGAACTCTGCGACAGCGGCGACTGGCGCCCCGGTGCCACCTGCGAAGTGCCCGCGCGCGAAGATGCCATCGGCAAGGACCCCGACGCCGAGGCGATGGTCAAGGCCATCACCGACCAGATTCTTTCGCAGATGAAGCCTTGAAGTTGTTCACGCAGAAAAATATTTCCCCATCAGCTTGGCTTGGATTGAATTGAAGGCCAAGGAATCGCTAATACGTGCGGAAAATTGCAGGAGCGTTTTTGAAGTTGCGGAGCGAAGCGCGATAATAGCCACGGTGAAACCGCAGGTAAATTCCACCCGACATGACAAGCTCCGTCAGCAAGCGGCAGAACAAAACCATTTTGCGCGATTGTTTTCTGTCGCCCCCTGCCGAGACTGTTTTTGCAGGAAGGTTCGACCGCCAGCTTGACCCGGTTTGCACGCAGATGCGCAACATCCCGATTCCGGGGCTTACACCGGGCAAGGCCTATGATTTTCCGCATTCAGTATATCGGCGGCAGCACCGGCCAGACCGACTGGAGCGACGCTGTCAGCCACATGGCAACGTGAGTCCTTGCGGAAGGCCGCCGTTAAAGTATAAGCCGGAACGAGTGATTGTTCCGGCTGTTTTTACATTGATTTAACAAAAGGTATTTGGGCTTGACGGGGTGGCGTTAAAAAATTATTCTTATTTGTCAAGAATGGTAAAGTGGCTGGTTCGCCAGCATGTGAAAGTCGGAGATATACATCTTCCGGCTTTTTTGTTCGCCGGATGCGGACGCGGCAGGCGCCCTGATTAAGTTATGAACGCAGATTTTTTGGCAGTTTTGGAATTCTGGGAACGCGAAAAAGGCATCAACCGTGATGTCCTGGTCGGCGCTGTCCAGGAGGCACTGCTGTCCGCCGCGAAAAAGGCGGTCGGCCCGGCGCGGGAATTGCGCGTGGAAATTGACCAGAAAAACGGCGACATCAAGGCGTTCGCAAAACTGATCGTCACGGACAAAGTCATTTCGCAGCACGACCAGATTTCCGTCTTCGACGCCCGGCGCATCAAGCCCGATGCAAAGGTCGGCGACGAACTCGAAAAAGAAGTCACCCCCACCGGCTTTGGCCGCGTCGCGACGCAATTCGCCAAGCAGGCGCTGATGCAAAAAATCCGGCAGGCGGAAAAATCCATGATCTTTGCCGAGTTCAAGGACCGCGTCGGCGACATCATCAGCGGCACGGTCCGCCGGTTCGAGCGTTCCGATGTCATTTTGGATCTGGGAAAATACGAGGCGTTGCTGCCAAACCGCGAGCGCGTCAACATCGAGGAATATCAGGTCGGCGAACGCATCCGCTGCTACGTCAAGGCCGTCGAGGAAGGCCCGCACGGGCCGGAAATCATTTTGTCCCGCGCCGACCCGCGTTTCATCATCAAGCTGTTCCAGCTAGAAGTTTCAGAAATCAACGACGGCACGATTGAGATCAAAGGCATCGCCCGCGAACCCGGTTTCCGCACCAAGATGGCGGTTTATTCGCGCGACCCGAAAGTGGATCCCGTCGGTGCGTGTGTCGGCATGCGCGGCCAGCGTGTTAAAAACATCGTCCGCGAGTTGAACAACGAAAAAGTGGACGTGATTCCGTGGTCATCCGACATCAAGACTTTTGTCACGAAAGCGCTCGAACCGGCCAAGCTGAAAAGCATTGAAATTGACGAGAAAGGCAAACGCCTGAAGATTTTGGTGAGCGAAGACCAGTTGTCGCTCGCCATCGGCAAGCGCGGACAGAATGCGCGGCTCACCGCCCGGCTCACAGGCTGGGAAGTGGACATTGACGCGGAGCACATTGTCACAAAAGGTTTCGATGAAAAAGTTGCCGAGGCGGTCGAGGCGATTGCCGCGATTCCCGGAATTTCCCGCGAGCAGGCCGACGCGCTTGTCCATGCGGGGCTGACGCGCATCGAAGATTTATTGTCGGCGGAAGCCGGCGACATTGCGGACATTCCGCAGATCGGCGAAAACGCGGCGGCGATTTTGGAAGCCGTGCGCGCCGAAGCCGGACGCCGCACGTTGAACGTCGGTGAAACGCCGGTGAACACTTGATTGCATGACGCAGGCCGGAACAAAGTTTGTTTGCGCGATTTAGCCATGAAGGCCACACGCACAATCTGCCCGGCTACGGTTGAAGATATTTATGCCCGTTCGTATTTACGACATTTCGAAAAAACTCGGCCTCGAGAACAAGCAGGTCATCGAGAAGGCCAAGTCCATGGGCATTGCCGCCGCCAAGGTCGCTTCCAGTTCACTCGATAAAATCAGTGCCGAGTTTCTCGAAGAAGAGTTGGTTAAAACTTTTCCCGAAGCCGCCGCCCGCCTTGCTCCAAAGCCCGCGCCCGAACCGCCCAAGCTTGCAGTCGTCGAGGAAAAAATAGTCCTCATCACCGCGCCGCCGCCCGAACCGGAACCGGAGGTCAAGCAACAACCCGTGGTCATCGAGCCAAAAATTGAACTGCCGCCACCCCCGCCGCCCAAACCCGCCGGCCCAAAGCTTGGCGACAAAATCGGGTTCATCCAATTGTCGCCAACGCGCCAGACAGGTTCGCGCGGCGGCGAACGCGGAGGATCTTCAGCAAAGCTTCCACCATCGCGGCCCGGCGCACCGCAACGCGGAGATTCGCGCCAGCAATTTCAGCGTGGCGGTCGCGACGGGCGTCCGCAACAACAGCAGACTCGCGAACCGGCAAAGCCAGCCGCGCCGGCGCAACCAAAATTTATCGCGCCTACGACTGGCGAGGTCATCATCATCAAGCCACCGATTGTCGTCCGCGAACTTGCCGCGCAATTAAAACAGAAGCCGTTCAAAATCATCGCCGATTTGATGGGTCTGAATGTTTTTGCGACGGTCAACCAGGCGATTGACGAAAAAATCGCGCAGCAACTTTGCGCCAAATACGGCTTCCGTTTTGAAGTCGAGAAACGCGAGCGCGGCGCAGGCGTCGTCCACGCGGTCGAGAAACAAATCGAACTCGACACCGAGGACAAACCGGAAACGCTCAAGCCTCGCGCACCGGTCGTCACCATCATGGGCCACGTTGACCACGGCAAAACTTCTTTGCTTGACGTCATCCGCAAAGCAAACGTCGCCGCTGGTGAATCTGGCGGCATCACGCAGCACATCGGCGCTTACACGATTTCCGTCCCTCACCCCGAACGCAAAAAGGAACTCGCGCAAATCACGTTTCTCGACACGCCCGGCCACGCGGCATTCAGTTCCATGCGCGCGCGCGGCGCGAATGTCACGGACATCGTCGTCCTTGTCGTCGCGGCGAACGATGGCGTAATGCCGCAGACTTTGGAAGCGCTCGCCCATGCGAAGGCCGCGAAAGTTCCGATTCTCGTCGCGGTCAACAAAATTGACCACCCGAACGCGAACGCCATGAAGGTGCGCCAGCAGTTGCAGGACAAGGAGCTTGTTCCGGACGATTGGGGCGGCGACACGATTTTCGTCGAGTGTTCCGCGCTAACGAAAGTCGGCATTGATAAACTGCTTGAAATGATTCTGCTTCAGGCCGACTTGCTCGAACTCAAGGCGAATCCGAATCGCAACGCCAAGGGCAACGTCATCGAATCCGGCGTCGAACCCGGCGGCCCGACGGCGACTGTGCTCGTCCGCAAAGGCACGCTGCACATTGGCGACATCATTATTTGCGGGGAATTTTACGGTCGCGTCCGCGCTTTGATCAACGAAGAAGGCAAACGGCTCAAGGAAGCCGAACCGTCTGTTGCCGTTCGTGTTCTCGGCCTGAACGGCGTGCCGGATGCGGGCTTGGAATTTTCCGTGGTCGAAGACGAAAAAGCCGCGCGCGAACTGGCCGAACAGCGTTTCCTGGAAGCGCGTGCCGCCGGCCAGGAGGACAAAAAAGTCACGCTCGAAAATCTTTTTGCCACGCTCGCCGCAAATCAGGACAAGGTTCTCAAGGTCGTCGTCAAGGCCGACACCCAAGGTTCGGTCGAGGCCATCGTCGAGGCGCTCAAGAAAATCGAGGCGGAAAAAGTTTCGCTTGAAATCATCCACAGCGACGTCGGGACGATCACCGAAAACGACGTGGCGCTCGCATCGGCGTCGAGCGCGGTCATTCTGGGTTTTCACACGCGTCTCGACAGCACCGCCGCCGAAAAAGCCAAGCACGCGGGAGTTCAAATCAAACTTTACGCGATCATTTACGAATTGATTGACCAGGTGAAAGAGGCGATGGCCGGATTGCTTGACCCGCTCGTCAGGGAAACCGTCGTCGGCTCGGCGGAAATCCGGCAGATTTTTGAATTGTCAAAGGGCGTTCCGGTCGCCGGCTGCATGGTTTCCAGCGGACGCATCGTCAGGGGAAAAGTCCGCGTGCGCCGCCGCAAGGATGTGATTTACGAAGGCATCCTTCAATCGCTGCGCCGCTTTCAGGACGAGGTCAACGAAGTGCGCGCCGGAATGGAATGCGGCATCCGCATTGAAGGCTACAGCGATTTCCAGGTCGGCGACGCGATTGAATGTTACTCGCTTGAAAAAGTTGCGGCGAAGTTATGACAGGCGTTGGAATGGTGAATCGTTGCTTCGTTAAAACGGTTCACGATTCAACGATTCACAATTGAACGATTAACGAAAAACATGGCCAGTCTCCGACTCCAACGTGTGCGCGAACTTTTGAAACGCGAAATCGGCGAGGCCGTCCGGCGCGAATTTCATGTCAGCGACGCGGGATTGATCACCGTCAACGACGTTGACGTGGCCGGTGATTTGAAATCCGCCGTCGTTTTCGTCAGCATCCTTGGCAATGCCGAGCAGCAAAAGCGCGGCTTCCAATTGCTTACCGAACATCGCGTGCGCATCCAGAATCTCGTGGCGCGTTCCATCATCTTGAAATACACGCCCGCGCTGAAATTTGTCTTTGACGATTCCATTGTCCGCGGCAACAAGGTGCTGCAAATCATCGAGGAACTGGAAAAATCCGCGCCTGCTGACAGCGGCCCGACCGAAGAACCGTGAAAAGTTATCCCAAAATCATTGGCAGGATCATCGAAGTCATCCGCGAGCACAAAACCTTTTGCATCGTCGGCCATGTCCGGCCTGACGGCGATTGCATCGGCTCGCAGATCGGCCTGGCGCTGGCGCTGCAAAACGAAGGCAAAAAGGTCACCGTTTGGAACGAGGATTCAGTTCCGCAAAAATTAAAATTTCTCGATCCTGACGGTCTGTTTCAAAAACCGAAGCGCGGCCAGAAATTCGACTGCGTCATCGCCACCGATTGCGCGAGTTTCGAGCGGCTTGGCAACGCCGGAGAATGCGTCGGCGACCGGAAAATATTCATCAACATTGACCATCACGAAAGCAACACGCGCTACGCAGATGTGAACTGGGTGTCCGCGCGCGAGCCTTCGTCCGGTGAATTGATTTTCCGTCTTCTCAAAGTCGCACGCTGGCCGATCACGAAGCTGATCGCCGACAATCTTTTCACCGCCGTTTCGACCGATACCGGCTCTTTTCAATACCCCACGACGCGCCCCGGCACGTTTCACACCGGCGCGGAACTCGTCACGCGCGGAGCAAATCTCGCAAAAATCGGCGACGAAGTTTATCAAAGCTATCCGCTATCCCGCGCTCGTTTGCTCAAGCATGTCTATAGCAAGTTCCGCCTAGCGCACGACAACCAGATCGCCTATCTATGGTTGAAAAAAGCCGACTTTTCCCGCACGGGCGCCGAAAGCAACGACTCCGAAGGACTCATTGATCATATCCGTGCCATTGAGCCGGTCGTCATCGCATGCGTCTTCGAGGAAATTGAACCTGAACTCACTCGCATCAGCCTGCGCTCGAAAAGTGACAAGATCAATGTGAACGAAATTGCCGCCCAATTCGGCGGCGGCGGACATTCGGCGGCGGCGGGCGCGCGGATTCCTGGCAAGCCGCTTTCGGTCCAACGCAAAGTGATTGCCGCCGTGAAAAAGGCGCTGGACAACGCCCGATAATTTTACATGCAAGATTTTTCATCGCTCGACGGCGCGATTCTTATTGATAAACCTGCCGGCCCGACTTCGCATGATGTCGTGGACGCGATTCGCCGCCGGTTTCAAATCAAGAAGGTTGGCCACTGCGGAACGCTTGACCCGAACGCCACCGGACTGCTCATCATCGTCCTCGGACGCGGCACGAAGCTCTCCGAAAAATTGATGGGTGACGACAAAGTTTATGAAGGCACGATCAGATTCGGCGAAACGACGAACAGCTATGATGCCGACGGCGAAATTCTTGAAACAAAACCCGTTTCGCCGCTGACGCTCGAAATATTGAACGAGGAGGCCGCCAAGTTCGTCGGCGACCAGATGCAAATGCCGCCGATGGTTTCGGCCATCAAAATGAACGGCGTTCCGCTCTACAAACTCGCGCGCAAAGGCATCGAGGTAGTGCGTGAACCGCGCCTGATCCACATTTACAATTTTCGTTTCATAAATTATTCCGAGCCGCTCGGTGAATTTCGCGTGGCCTGCACAAAGGGAACTTATGTCCGCAGCATTGCGCACGACCTGGGCCAGAAACTTGGCTGCGGTGCGCATCTGGCGAAGCTGCGCCGCAGCGTTTCCGGAAAATTTGATGTTGCGGACGCAAAGCGGCTGGATGAAATTTTGAATCTGCCGTCAAACGAGCTGGAGAAAAGAGTTATTCCGTTTTTGAAACTGGCCGCCTCATGAAAGTCATCCGCGCCGCGAACGAATTGAAGGCACAAGGCAGAAAAGTCTGCCTTGCGATAGGATTTTTCGACGGCGTGCATCTCGGTCATCAGCAAATCATCCGCCAGACAATTGCCGACGCGCGCCAGCATGACGCCATTGCCGTTGTTCTGACGTTTGACCGGCATCCAAATTCCATCGTCGCGCCGGATCGCGTGCCGCCGCTGATTTATTCGCTGCCGCAAAAATTGCGCGAGATTGGATCGCTCGGCGCGGATGCTTTGCTGCTCATTCAATTTGATGAAAAGTTCAGCGGGCAAACCGGCGAGGAATTCATTCGCAGTCTGGCGCGCGACCTCGGAAAAATTCACAGCATTTGCGTCGGCGCAGATTTTGTTTTCGGACACAAGCGCGGCGGCAACGTCGCGTTGCTGAAGAAGCTTGGCGGCGAAGTCGGTTTCCATGTCCACGGACTTGCGGCGGTTTCGCTTGACGGAGAGATTGTCAGCAGCACGCGAATCCGCGAAACGATCCGCGCCGGTAATTTTGACTCGGCAAGCCAGATGCTGGGCCGGCCTTGCGCAATTTCAGGACGCGTCGTAGAAGGCGACAAGCTTGGCCGCCAGCTAGGTTTCCCGACGGCGAATCTGGATGCGGCGAATTTGGCTCTTCCGCCGAACGGCGTCTATTCCGGCTGCTCAACTCTGAAAGGAAAAGCATATCGCGTGGCGCTCAACATCGGTTTGCGTCCGACAGTGGCAGCTGGCAAGCCGCAGCTTCGAGTGGAAGCTCACCTGCTGGATTTCAACGGCGACATTTACGGCGAGGAATTGGAGGTTCAAATCGGCGGAAAATTGCGCGGCGAGCGTAAATTCGATTCTCCAGATGAATTGCGCGAGCAAATAAGCAAGGATGTTTTGGCAGTTCGAAAATTGATTTGATAAGATTTGCTTTATTTCGCTTGTTTCGAGCGATTTACGGGCTGTTTTTGGCGGTCATTACACCTGTTTTTCCATGTGAGATAATTCTTGAATTCCCTGCAAAAGCGGCTATTCTGGAACTGCGTCAGTCTTCTGGAGTGAGTTGTTTCCAAGATTCACGGGCGAGTGAATTCGGTGAAAATTCCAAGGCCGCCGCTTTTTGCGTGGCAGAGTCGCCATGATTTCTCTGAACCAATGCGGTTTATTTGGGTCTCATAATTTATGTTGAAGCGAAAAACAACCACGCCGTCAAAGGCGTCGCAGAACAGTCGTCGGGCCGGCGGAAAAAGCGTCAAGCCAAAAACCGCGCCGGTGCGGCGGCGTTTCATCATTTCCAGCAATGCAAAAAAATCCGGAGAAAATCCGGCGGCCAACGGAAAAGCCGAGCATACGGCGGGTTCCATCGCTGAGGCTGAAAAGCGCCTGCAAAACGGCCACTCGAATGGGCCGACGCCCGCATCCTCGCAGCCGACGGTGGACTTGACGGAAACGATCAAGACTCTTTTGCATCTCGCGCAGGAGCACGGCTATGTCACTTACGACGACATCAACGACGTGCTGCCGGAAAATCTGAGTCCCGACGATCTCGACGCGCTGCTTTCCAAGCTCCGCAGCCTCGATGTTGAAATCGTCATGGACCAGGCCGAGGCGGAGCGCGCCGAGCGTGCCAAACATCCCGAGCAGCCGCAGCAGGAAGAGGCGGACGAGGACGCACGGCTGGAAATCCTCGACGACCCGGTCCGGATGTATATGAACCAGATGGGCAAAGTGCCTTTGCTCACCCGCGAGCAGGAAGTTGAAATCTGCAAAAAAATCGAGGAAGCCGAAGTCGCCATGAAAGCGATCATTTACGGCCTCGGTTTCACGGCAAAGGAACACATCGCCATCGCGGAAAAACTCTTGTCCGAGCCGCCGAAGGAGCGTTTCGACCGCGTCATCGTTGACAAAAAAGTTGCCAACCGCGACGGGCACCTTCGCGACCTGCGAAAGCTCATCAAAAAAATGCACGCGTTCGACCAGAAGGTGGACGCGAAGTATTTCAACTGGCAGAAGGCCGCGCAAAAAGGCCGGAAGGACAAGCTTGCGAAGGAATTGAAGAAGATGTGCGCGAAACTGCAGGAAATGTTCGCGAAATTCTTCTACAAGCAGAAAGTCGTCGAGGAAATGATCGTCGTCGCTGGCAACATCAGCGACAAATTCCTGGCCAGCACCCGGCACATCAAGGAACTCGAGGGACTTCGCACGACCGCCGAGCGCCGTTCAGCGCTTGAAGCCGAGCGCGTGAAAATCCAGACGCTCGAACAGTTCGTGCGGATGCCGCGCGAGGAATTTTTGAAGACGTTCAAGGATTTGCGCGCCGCCGCCGATCGCGGCCTCAAGGCCAAGACGCACATGGCCGAGGCGAATTTGCGCCTCGTCGTTTCCGTCGCCAAAAAATACACGAACCGAGGCCAGTCGTTCCTCGATCTGATTCAGGAAGGCAACATCGGTTTGATGAAGGGCGTCGAGAAGTTTGAGTATCGACGCGGCTACAAGTTTTCGACTTATGCCATCTGGTGGATTCGCCAGGCCATCACGCGTTCAATAGCGGATCAGGCGCGCACGATTCGCATTCCGGTGCACATGATTGAAATCATGAACAAGCTCTGGCGCGCGCAGAAACAGCTCACACAGGAGCTCGGCCGCGAACCCACACCGGAAGAACTGGCGGACGAAATGCACATGCCGGTCTCGCGCATCCACGCGCTTCTGAAGATGGCGCAGCAGCCCGTATCTTTGCATGCGCCGGTCGGTGACGACGGTGATGTGAGCGTAGGCGATTTCATCGAGGACAAGTCGGCGGAGAATCCGTCCGACGTGACCAGCTACAGCCTGCTCCGCGAAAAATTGAGCGACGTGCTGACGACGCTGACCGAGCGCGAACGGAAGATTCTCGAAATGCGTTTCGGCCTGCTCGACGGCTACGAACGCACGCTCGAGGAAATCGGCAAGATGTATAACGTCACGCGCGAACGCATCCGCCAGATTGAGGCGAAAGCGTTGCGCAAGCTGCGTCACCCGACGCGCGTTCGCCACTTGCAGGGCTTTCTCGATTCAGCCGAGCCGGAAATGGCGACGACCGCGTAAGTTCAACACGAAATTCAAACGCGCTGGAATTATTTCCGGCGCGTTTTTAGTTGTTCGGGTCAACGATGTGGATGTCAATGCCCGGTGCGTGGTGCATGAAAAACTCCAGGACGTCCGGGCGCATGAACTGCCACCATTTCCGCTCGCTCGTGCCGAGCACGACGAGGTGGACGTCATTTTCGTGGCAATACTTCAGCAGCGCCTCGCAGACGTCTTCGCTTTCCAAGACCGTGACGCTGCCGCCAAGCTCGGTCGCGAGCTGGACGTTCTGCATGAACTGACGCTGCAGATCCGAGGGTATCCGCATCGGGTCCTCCTTTTTGCGCCGGACATAAACCGCCATCCACTCCCGGTTCAGGCGCCCCGCCAGACGTGACGTCGCACGCAACAATCGCGCCGTCGTCACCGGATTCGTGCTGATGAAAACCGCGATTCTTTCGCTGACATCCACCGGCGAAACCGTGCCGGTGCGCGGGCGCTGATCCAAAGCATTTGCGGTTTCGCGCAACGCGAGCTCGCGCAGCTCGTTCAAATTGTTTTCCGTGAAAAAATTTTCCAGCGCGGCAAGGGCCCGGTCGGCGGGATAAATTTTTCCCTGCTTCAACCGCTCGCGCAATTCCTCCGCCGTCAAATCAATGTTCACCACCTGGTCGGCCTCCAGCACAAAACGGTCGGGCACGCGCTCGCGCACATCCACGCCCGTCGCGCGCAGCACCGTGTCGTGCAAACTTTCGAGATGCTGGATGTTCAGCGCGGTGATGACATTGATGCCCGCCATCAGCAGTTCCTGCACATCAAGATAGCGCTTGGGATTTTGCGAACCGGCGACGTTGCTGAACGGCAGCTCGTCCACGATGCAGACCGTCGGCTTGCGCTCAAGAATTTTTGGGACGTCGAGAATCTCCACCGTGGTGCCGCCGTGCGGGACTTTTTTGCGCGGGACGATTTCCAGATCGCCGATGAGCGCCTCGGTCTCCTTGCGCCCGTGCGTCTCGATCCAGCCGACAACCACGTCCACGCCCGCCGCCTTGAGCCGATGCGCCTCCTCAAGCATCGCATAGGTTTTGCCCACGCCCGCCGCGTGGCCGAGATAAATCTTCAGTTTCCCCAGCCGGCTCTTTTCGATGAGCCGGAGAAAATCTTCCGGCTTCAAACGTTCGATTGCTGGCGATTCCATGCCGCTAGGAAACTATTTCCGCGCTGGCGGGTCGAGCGTGAAGTTTGACGCCGACCCCAGGAGGCATAAGGCCTCACACTTATCTTTACAAAACAGTCACTCCTTGGGCTTGTGCTTGTCCTTGTAATCTTTCCAAAGAATGCCCAGGACCAGCCAGCCGCTCCCGCCCAGGGCAACCAGAAAACAGATCATGGCGATGCCGGGGTAGCCGAAAATCTGGAAGGTGGAGTTGATCCGCATCATCAGCGCCGCCCCGACAATCAGCGCGGCGAGAATGATGCCGGTGGTGACGCGGTTGGCGATTTTCTCGAAGCCGTTGAGCAGATACCGCGCGTCGGGGGTTTTGACGTTCACTTCCAGTTCCGAATTTCCGACGACGTCCAGAATCTTGTTCACGCGTCCCGGCAGGCCGCCGACAAAGTCCTTCATCTCCAGAAACGAGCCGAACAAATGTCCCGGCGTGGCGGCCCTGCGCATCCGGGTGCTCATGATCTCGGCGACATGCCGGCGCACGGAGGCGCTGGGGTTGAATTTCGGGCAGAGAATTTTTCCGACCTCCTCCAGTTGCAGCAGCGTTTTTCCCAGAAGCGTCAATTCGGCGGGAACATACAGCCCGGTCTGCGCCGCCGTTCGCGACACTTCCATCAGGGCTTTGCCCACATCCTGATGGTTCAAAGTCTGGTCGCGCTGTTCAGAGACGAACGCCGTCGCCTTTTTGGTAAACTCCGCCTCGTCGAAGTCATCCGAAGTTTCGCTGATGCGCAGGATTATCTTCACGGTTTCATCGCCGTTGCCTTCGCTGATGGCCAGCAGCAGCCGCAGCAGATTTTCCTGCATGCTTGAACTCAAACGCCCGGTCATGCCCAGATCCAGCAGCGCCACGCGCCCGTCGTCCGTGAGGAAAACGTTGCCCGGATGCGGATCGGCGTGAAAGAAACCGTCAATCAAGACCTGCTTGAGATACGCCTTGAACAATTCCTCGGCCAGAACGTCGCCGTTGATGTCCAGTTTCACGACGGGGCTGAGCGCGGTGATTTTTGTGCCGCTGACATAATCCATCGTCAACACGCTGCGCGAACTGTAATCCAACACGGGCAGCGGAACGAGGATGTGCGGAAACTCCTTCAGGTTGTTTGCGAGCGTCGTCAGGTTGGATGCCTCGCGCTGGTAATCCAGTTCCTGCAAAATGGAGGTTTTGAACTCGGCGAGAATTTTTCCGAAACGATAACGCTTGCCGATGTCCGTATGTTCGTCAAAGAAGCCGGCAATCTCCTCGAGCACTTCAAAATCCTCGGCGATCTGTTTGCGGATGTCCGGGCGCTGCACTTTCACGACGACGGGACGCCCGTCGCGCAAGGCCGCGCGATGCACCTGCCCGAGCGACGCGGCGGCCATATGTTTTTCCTCAAAGTATGAAAACGCCTTTGAGATGCGGACGCCGAGTTCGCTCGCGACGATTTCCTCCACCTGTGCGTAAGGGAACGGTTTGACCTTGTCCTGCAAACGCGCGAGCGCCTTCAAATAAGGTTCGGGCAAAAGATCGGGCCGGCTGGAAAGCAACTGGCCGAACTTGATGAACGTCGGCCCCATCTTTTCCAGATCGTCGGCCAGTTCTTCCGGATTGGGCTGGCCGGGCTTGGCGGGCGAAGTTGTTTTTTCATCGCCGGCGGCGTCATTGGCAAATTCCTTGGCCAGATCGGAAGTGCCATACTTCCAGAACAGCATGGCGATGTCCTTGTAGCGTTTCAGGTGGTGTGGTTTGAGAGATAATTTCATTGGTCGAAAGCAGCATTATTGTATGTGCTTCCACTTTAAACTTCCATGGGGTGTTCACCCCATTTGTTAATCCTGCGGTCTTTGAGATAGTGTTCGTTAGGAGAAGAATTTCCTTTGAACGACACATGAATGTGATCGCTTGCGAAACTTGCGGTTTGGTTCAGCAACTCGGCGACGTGCCGCCGCGCCATATGGCGGAGTGCGCGCGCTGCGATGGGATTCTTCAACGCGACAATCCGAACAGCCGCGCGCGAACAGCGGCGCTGGCGCTCGCCGCGCTCTGCCTGTATGTGCCGGCAAATCTTTATCCCATCATGGTCATGGAATACATGGGGCGCCACACGGAAAACACCGTCTGGGGCAGCGTCCGGGCCTTGTATCGCGACGGGATGTGGCCGGTGGCGACGCTGGTTTTTGCAGCGAGCATCCTCATTCCGCTCTTGAAGCTTATCGGACTCTTTTTTCTCGTCTCAAATCGCGGGCAACGCCGGAAAAAATTACGCACTCGGGTTCACAAGACAATCTGCCAGATCGGGCCGTGGGCTATGCTGGATGTTTTTTTGCTGGCGGTGATGGTCGCGCTGATCCGGTTTGGAAAATTCGCCACGGTGATTCCCGGTCCGGGCATTTTAGTTTTTGCCTGCGTCGTCGTCCTGACCATTCTGGCTTCTTCAAGCTACGACCCGCGCCTGATCTGGAAGGAGGAAATCCTTGAACGTGGAAAAAATGGATGAATCCGAAGCGTGCGATTTGCCGCAGGCTAAAATCAAGAGGCAGCCGCGGGTTTCCATGATCTGGATCGTGCCGCTGGCCGCCGCAATCGTCGGGGGCTGGCTCGTTTTCAAATATGTCCGGCAGATGGGTCCGGTCATCAGCATCCAGTTCAGCGACGGAAATGAAATCAAGGCCAATCAAACAACCCTTCGATATCGCGGAGTGCGCGTGGGTGAAGTCCTTTCGGTGAAATTGACGCACGACCTGGAGCACGTTGAGGTGCGGGCGCGCCTGGACAAGCCGGCTGAAAACCTGGCGCGCGACGGTTCCGTGTTCTGGGTTGTGCGTCCCGAAGTGGGCGCGGGCGGTTTGCACGGTTTGGAAACCATCGTCTCCGGCCCTTACATTCAAGTGCAACCGGGCGGCGGCAAGGAACAAAAAAGTTTCATCGGCGCGGAAAAGCCGCCCATTCTTAAATCGTCTGAAGGCGGATTGGAAATCATTCTGACCACGCCGAGCCTCGGCTCATTGACGGTCGGCGCGCCGGTTTATTATCGCGGCATGGAAGTGGGCTCGGTGCGATATTTTGTGCTGGGGAAAGATTCAACCGCCGTCAATATCCACGTTTTGATCGAGACAAATTATGCACCCTTGGTCAGGACGGATTCGAAATTCTGGAACGCCGGCGGCATTGGTGTCCATTTTGGATTGTTTTCCGGGTTCAGCATGAGCGCGGAATCGCTCAAAGCACTGGTCATCGGCGGGATTGCCTTCGCCACGCCGCAATCGCCGGGAATTCTGGTGACGAACGGCGTCATTTTTCCGCTCAATGACAAAGTGGACGGCAAATGGCTGAAATGGTCGCCCGCCATCACCATCACAAACGCCCCGGCCAAGGCATCACAAAGTCCAGCTTCACCGCTTCTTTTGAACGGAATCAGCCCGGATTCCAGATAGCGGCTTGGTGAAAAACACTCACATTATCTACATTAGAATCGCGGAATCGTCGTGACCGCTCTTGAAGTGAAGAGTGGTTACGACAACAGTTGCCGAAGATTCTGCCAGGCTTGACGCAACCATTCATTTGCCAGCCAGGCCGTCGAGCGCAAAGTTAAGCGTCATCACGTTCACGCGCGGCTCGCCGAAGACACCGAGGTCGCGGCCGGCCGTGTTTTTCCTCACCAGCTCGCGCACGCGATCTGCGGACAGGCCGCGCGCCTTGGCGACGCGCGCAATCTGGATTTCAGCGTTGGCCACGCTGATGTGCGGGTCGAGTCCGCTGGCGGATTCGGTCACGGCATCGGCAGGCAAGGGCGCGTTCGTCGCCATGTTGTTATCGGAACGGTAGGTGGCGATGTTCCCCGTGATGTTGGCGACGAGATTCGACGAGGTCGGACCGAGGTTGCTGCCGCCGGAACTGGTCGGGTCATAACCATTCGCGCCCGCCGCCGACGGGCGCGGATGAAAGTATTGCGCTCCGGTGAAATTCTGCGCGAGCAACGCCGAGCCGCGCACCGTGTTGGATTTGTCCACAAGCAAACTGCCGTTGGCCTGATACGGGAACAGCAGTTGCGCCGCGCCATAAACGACGAGCGGATACAATCCGCAACAGATGACGGCGAAGAAGATTGTCACCACAATCGAACGTCCGAATTCAGCAAAGATATTTTTCATAGATTTTATTCAGTTTGGTCATGCGAGGTGCATTCCGGCGACGACCACGTCAATGACCTTGATGCCCACAAATGGCACAATCATGCCTCCGACGCCATAAATGAGCAGATTACGCTGCAAAATTTGCGCCGCACCGAGCGGACGGAACTTCACGCCGCGCAACGCGAGAGGAATCAGGGCGATGATGACGAGCGCGTTGAAAATCACAGCGCTCAGAATGGCGCTGTCCGGACTGTGCAGGCGCATGATATTGAGCGGTGCGATGACGGGAAACGTCAGCATGAGCATCGCCGGGATGATGGCGAAAAATTTTGCCACGTCGTTCGCGATGCTGAACGTCGTGAGCGCGCCGCGCGTGATCAAAAGCTGTTTTCCAATTTCGATAATTTCCAGCAGTTTCGTCGGGTTCGAGTCGAGGTCCACCATGTTGCCGGCTTCCTTTGCGGCCTGCGTGCCGGTGTTCATGGCCACGCCGACGTCGGCCTGCGCGAGCGCGGGCGCGTCGTTGGTGCCGTCGCCAATCATCGCGACCATGCGGCCGCCGGTCTGTTCCTTGCGGATGAGCGCGAGCTTGTCCTCCGGTTTCGCCTCGGCAAGAAAATCATCCACGCCCGCCTCCTGCGCGATGGCAGCAGCGGTCAATTTATTGTCGCCGGTGATCATCACGGTGCGGATGCCCATCGCTCGAAAGCGCTTGAAGCGCTCGGCGAGACCGCCCTTCACGATGTCCTTCAATTGAATCACGCCGAGCGCGCGTTCGCGGGTGGCGACGACGAGCGGCGTGCCGCCAGAAAGCGAAATCGCCTCGACGATTTTTTCAACGTCCGCCGGCAGCATGCCGCCGGTGAACTGCCGGACGGCGTTGGCCGAGCCTTTGCGGATTTGTCTGTCATCAACATCCACGCCGCTCATGCGCGTTTGCGCGGTGAATGGGATGAATTGCGCGTGCGGCAATTCGTGGATCGTCCGGGCGCGGATGCCGAAATCTTTCGCCAGCACGACGATGCTGCGGCCTTCGGGCGTTTCATCGGCCAGCGACGCGAGTTGCGCGGCGTCGGCGAGTTCCTGTTCCGTGACGCCGGGTGCGGGCACAAATGCGGTGGCCTGACGGTTGCCAAGCGTGATGGTGCCGGTCTTATCCAAAAGCAGAACGTCCACATCGCCCGCCGCCTCGACGGCGCGGCCGCTCATCGCAAGGACATTTTTCTGAAGCAAACGGTCCATGCCCGCGATGCCGATGGCGCTCAACAGGCCGCCGATGGTCGTCGGAATCAGGCAGACGAGCAGCGAGATGAGCACGGCGTTGGAGAAGTTCACGCCGGAATAAATGCCCAGCGGTTTCAAGGTCACGACTGCGAGCAGAAACACAATCGTGAGCGCCGCGAGCAAAATGGTGAGCGCGATTTCGTTCGGCGTCTTCTGGCGGCTCGCGCCTTCGACCAGCGCGATCATGCGGTCGAGAAAACCTTCGCCGGGATTGGCGGTGATCTGGATTTTGATCTCGTCCGAAAGCACGCGCGTGCCGCCGGTCACGGCGCTGCGGTCGCCGCCAGCCTCGCGGATGACGGGCGCGGATTCGCCGGTGATGGCGGATTCGTCAACAGTCGCCGCGCCGGCGATAATTTCACCGTCGGCGGGGATGATTTCAGTGGCGCGAACGAGAATCACATCGCCCTTGCGCAGCGAGTCGGCGTCCACGGTTTCAATTTTGCCGTTACAGGAGATTTTGTTCGCGCTGGTGCGCGTGCGCGTGGCGCGGAGCGATTTGGCCTGCGCCTTGCCACGGCCTTCGGCGACGGCCTCCGCGAAATTCGCGAAGAGCACCGTGAACCAGAGCCATATCGCGATTTGTAAAACGAAACCGACCTCGGCGCGCGGCGAACGGAAAATCTCCACGGTGCTGATCGCCGCACCGACCATCGTCACAAACATGACGGGATTTTTCACCATCAGCCGCGGGTTGAGCTTGCGGAAGGTGTCGCCAAGCGCGGGCAGAATGATGTTGGAATCAAAAATGGAAACGGATTTTGTGGACATAAAAAATGCGGATTAAAACAGGGTGCCTTGCAACATCAGGAAATGTTCGACGATCGGGCCAAGCGCAAGCGCCGGCAGAAACGTCAACGCGCCGACCAGAATCACCGTGCCGACGAGCAGCGCGATGAAGGTGAAACCGCTCACCGGAAAGGTTCCGGCGCTGGCGGGGACGATTTTTTTCCGCGCGAGCGAACCGGCGAGCGCGAGCAGCGGCACAATCATTCCGAAACGTCCGAGCAGCATGTCAATGCCGAGCGTCGTGTCCCACCACGGCGTGTTGGCGTTGAGGCCGGCGAAGGCGCTGCCGTTGTTGCCCGCGCCGGAGGTGTAGGCGTAGAGCATTTCGCTCAAGCCGTGCGGGCCGTTGTTGGCCAGACTGGACGTGCCCCAGTTGCTCACCGACGCCCAGGCCGTGAAGCCGAGGATGATGAACGCGAGGATGATGAACGCGAGCAGAACCATCTTCACGTCATAGGCCTCGATTTTTTTGCCGAGATATTCCGGCGTGCGCCCGACCATCAGCCCGGCAATGAATACGGCGAGAATGACGAAGATCAACATGCCGTATAGCCCCGCGCCGACGCCGCCGAAAATCACTTCGCCAGTCTGGATGTTGAACAGCGGCACCAGCCCGCCGAGCGGCGTGAAGGAATCGTGCATCGAATTGACCGCACCGCAGGAGGCGTCGGTCGTAACCGTCGCGAAGAGCGCGGAATCAAAAATGCCGAAGCGGACTTCCTTGCCTTCCATGTTGCCGTCGGCCACGACGACACCTAGCTGCTGGTGAATCGGATTGCCTTTGGCCTCTGCCCACCAGCAGACCAAAACGCCGGCGAGGCACATGGCGAACATTGCCGACCAGACCGACCAGCCGTGCTTCTGGTTTTTCGTTTCGCGGCCGAGGTGATACGTCAGCGCGCTGCCGATGCACAGCAGCGCGAGCATCTGGAGAAAGTTCGAGAGCGGCGTGGGGTTTTCAAACGGATGCGCGGCGTTGGCGTTTGTGTAACCGCCGCCGTTTGTGCCGAGCATCTTGATGGCGACCTGCGACGCCATCGGGCCCTGCACGATGGACTGCGTGCTGATCACCTGGTTCGTCATCACCGGATTGCCCTTGGCATCCACCACACCCTTGCCATTTGCATCGGTAACCTGGACGGAAACGGTTTGCGGTTCCATGACGGTGACCGTCGTGTAAGGCTTGAAATTTTGGATCATGCCCTGCGACACGAGCACCAGCGCGAACACGAGGCAGACCGGCAGCAGCAGATAATATGTGATGCGCGTCAGATCCACCCAGAAGTTGCCGATGGTGGTGGCTGTGTGCCGCGCGATGCCGCGCACCAGCGCCGCCGCGACCGCCATGCCGACGGCGGCGGAAAAAAAGTTGTGGATGGTCAGTGCGACCATCTGCGAGAGATACGACATCGTGGATTCGCCGCCGTAGCTCTGCCAGTTGGTGTTCGTCGTGAAGCTGACGGCGGTATTGAACGCCAGATGTTCCGACAGCGCAGGAAAATGTTGCGGATTGAGCGGCAGGTATTGCTGCAAGCGCAGAATCGCATAGGTGAACAGACAGCTCACCAAACTGAAAATCAGCAGCGCGAACGTGTATTGCTTCCAGCCCTGTTCCTGCTTCGGATCAACGCGGAAAATCCAGTAGGTGAGTTTTTCCAGCGGGCGCATGACCGGATCAAGCCAGGTGCGGCCGTTGGCGTCAAACACGCGGCCGAGGTAAATGCCGAGCGGCTTAGTGACGAGCGCGAGCGCGCCGAGGTAAATCAAGAGTTCCAGCCATTGATGGGCGTTCATAAAATTTCAGGTGTTAAAATTTTTCCGGCCGCACCATTGCGAAAATTAAATAGCCGCAGAGCGCGACGGAAATGATTCCGAGAATGATATTTTCCATAAGTTTAGCCGGTGGTTTGGTCAGAGCTTTTCGCAGCCGACTGCATAAATGCAGAACGACAGAAAAAATCCAAAAACCAATCCGATATAGATTGCGTCCAACATAATTTGTCCAATAAGCAGCGCGGCCGCGATAAACGCAACAACGCCATAACATTTATATCTTGGGTGAACTTGAGGCCGCGGACTTCGCGGATCAGAGGATCGCCCTTCCAATTGCCTACGAGATTAGCTGTCGGGCTTGGCCTTGAAAGTGGCCTTGAAACCGGTTGCCCGGCTTCGTGCGCCCCGTCCTCAACTTTGAGGATTTTGGGTCTCCCGCATCCGGCTCCAGGAAGGAAGCCGGATTTCGGCTGCAACGGGAACAAGCTAATCACGACCGCCGGTTCCTGTCAAAATAAATATGGCGCTCCCCGCAAAACGCCGCATAAATGCTGCCCGAATTGCCGAAAAAACTTTGCCAATCGCCGTTTGCGTTTAAATTGCAGGCGAACTTGATGAAGCTCCGAACCAAATTCTTGTCCGCACTGGTCTTGTGTCTGCCCGCGCTGGTTTTTGCCGCCGACACCAGCTACGAGCCGGGCAATGCCGTTCCGCCCCCGCCCGCCCGCGAATTCCGCGCCGCGTGGATCACCGAGGTCGCGACCAATGCCGATTGGCCCTCCAAACCCGGCCTGCCCGTCGCGCAGCAGAAGGCGGATTTGATTTCGCTCCTCGACCGCGCGCAGCAGCTCCATCTCAACGCCATTTTCTTCCAGGTGCGCCCGGCGTGCGACGCCATGTATGCCTCCGAACTTGAGCCGTGGTCGGAAAAAATCACCGGCACACAGGGCAAGGCGCCGCAGCCGTTTTACGATCCGCTCGCGTTCGCCATTGCCGAGGCGCACCGGCGCGGACTGGAACTGCACGCGTGGATCAATCCCTTCCGCGCCTCACACCCCGAAGCCAAATCGCCTGCCTCCACAAATCAAATCGTCTGGACGCATCCCGAACTCATCCGTCGCTACGGCGACCAGGTCTGGCTCGACCCCGGTGAACCGGCGGCGCAGGCGCACACGCTCGCCGTCGTCCTCGATGTCGTGAACCGCTACGATGTGGATGGGATTGTCTTCGACGATTATTTTTATCCGTATCCCATAAAAAACCTGGTCGGACACACGCTGGATTTTCCCGACGACGCGAGCTGGCAGAAATACGGGATGAAAAGCGGCCTGTCGCGTGCCGACTGGCGGCGCAACAATGTGAACCAGTTTGTCCAGAAAGTTTCGCAGGAAATCAAGATTGCGAAACCGGACGTGCAATTCGGCATCAGCCCCTTCGGCATCTGGCGACCGCAGAATCCGCCGCAGGTCAAGGGGCTCGACGCCTACGGCAGCCTCTACGCCGACGCGCGCCTGTGGCTCGCCAACGGCTGGGTGGATTTTCTCGCGCCGCAACTTTACTGGCCCGTCGCGTCGCCGGGGCAAAGTTTTCCCGTGCTGTTCAACTGGTGGCGCGCGCAGAATCCAAAAGGCCGCCACGTCTTTGCCGCAGTGGAAGACACGAAGTTTCC